>ERZ808240.930-NODE-930-length-37213-cov-9.005059_pt1 | contig 37213 bp, 34 predicted proteins | sample MGYA00521084_ERZ808240 | MGnify/ENA primary metagenome ERZ808240 (study PRJEB31516, sample SAMN03275571) | gut metagenome | biome: mammalia-associated habitat; material: feces | host: Papio cynocephalus | place: Kenya | collected 2012-08-06 ... | reverse complement strand
CTAATTTGAAGTAACCCCTTTTTATTTTTGCGGTGCAAAAATGGGGTTCACTTCATTTTGAGATGTTTTTTTATTTTCAAAATTCTTGCAAATGACGTTTTGCAATTGTGAAATTTATGTTTAATTTTGAAACTGCAACAAAATGTTTTTTAAGTTTTGTTGCATTGTTTTCATTCTACTTCCATAAATTGCAAGACAAAAGCAAGCAAATTTCTCTTTGCATATTGACTTTTTTGCATTTATATATTAAATTATATATATAAATTCCATACAAAAATATGTATTTGGAAAAATGAGGTTGTCATGAACAAAATTAACGAAAATTATAAAAAATATAAACAAGCAATTGACCACTACTTAAATTGCCAAAAGTTATATCAATTGCACCAAGATTTTGGAACATATTACAACTTGGTTATGGCAGATGAACAGATGCACAAACAAGAAAATGAACTTTGTAGCAGTTACAAAAATATGCCATGCAACATAAAAAGCTTGATTATGGATTTAAAGAACCTTGAAAAACAAAGTGCAACACCTTTTGAACATGATGCACAATTTGACGAGGTTGTTGAACTTAGGAACAAACGCTATCAAGATGCCACAAGACTAATCAAACAAATTTACAAAGCAAAACGAAGCAAAGAGCTTTCAATTGCTTATGCAAACATAATAATTAACTATGTTGACGAACTTGACGGAATTGAACTTTCTGTAAAAAAAGGCGGACATTTCCCTAAACAAACCTATCAAACATTGCCAGATTTCAGACATTTTTCAGTTGAAGAAATCAAACAACTGCAATGCGAGTTTGAAAAAGTTGAATTGGGGAAATAATTGGAGATGCAAAATGGAAAAAATTGATATAAAACAAAAAATAGATTTAAATGAAGTTTTGGAATTTGCAACCGAAAAACACAAAGGGCAAAAAAGAGATGGTGGGCAAGACTACATCATTCACCCGATAAGAGTTTCAAAAATAGTTGATGAATACAAGGCAAAAGACAGTCAAAACCGCGATATTCTTCTTGCTGCTTCACTTCTTCACGACACGCTTGAAGACACCTACACCAGCTATAGAGAGCTTGAAGAACACTTTGGAAAAGAAGTTGCAAGCATTGTTGAAGAACTTACAACTGCTCCATTTGTTCCAAAAATGATTGGCAAAGGTTTGTATCTCGCAGAAAAAATGCAAATGATGACGAACTATGCTCTAACCATTAAGCTTGCCGATAGGCTTGACAATTTGTGCGACCTTGAAAATTGCACCGTTAAAAAAGTTGTAAAAACTGTTAATGACACCGAGTTTATTTTGGACTATCTCAGCAAACGAAGAACCTTTACAAAAAGTCAACTTAAATTGGTTGATGCAATAAAAGCTCAACTTAATATTTTGGAAAATAGCTCAAAATACAAAAGTGGAATGACAGCAAAAGAGCAACCAGCCGAAGTTAATGCGAAATGACAAAAAACTACCAACAATAATTTTATGTTGGTAGTTTTTTTAAATTTCAGTTAAACATTGCCAAACAGCAATTGTGAGTTTGCTTGCTCGTCAATCAAAAATTGTTTAAGCATACTGTAACGTTTAACTGTATAGTTATTGTGAACCATTCGTGCAATGTTTTGTTTTGAGCCAACAAGCACAACCATTTTTTTGGCACGAGTAACTGCCGTGTAAAGCAAATTGCGTGTCAAAATTAGGCTTGCCCCACTTATGACAGGAATGACAACAACATCAAATTCACTGCCCTGACTTTTGTGAATTGTTATTGCATAAGAAAGCATAAGTTCAAACATATTTTCTCTTGCATAAACTGCTTTTCTACCATCTTCAAATAAAACAGTAATTTCTCCCGTTGTTTGAGAAATGCTCTCAATAACACCACCATCACCATTAAACACGCCTTGTCCATTTTCAATAAAACCTTCGGGTGATACTCGTTCCCAAGTTTGGTCATAGTTATTGACCGTTTGCATAACTTTGTCACCAACTCTATAAGTAATGTTTTCGGTTTGAATTTCAGTCTTACCTGCCTTGCTAGGATTGATTCTCTTTTGCAATTCCTTATTTAAATTGTCAATTCCACAAACACCCGCTTTCATTGGTGCAAGCACTTGAATTTTGCTTGGCTCGGTGTTTAAATATTTTGGAAGTCGCATTGTCACAAGGTTTATGCAAGTAAACAACATTTCAGTTGGCTCTGACTTGTTTTCAAAAAAGAAGTCCTTTGAAGTGTTGTCCAAAATTGGCATTTTGCCATTGTTTATCAAATGTGCATTTGTAATTATATAACTTTTTGCGTCTTGCCTATAAATTTCCGTAAGTTCTGCAACGTCAATCACATGACTTGCCAAAATATCTCCAAGCACATTGCCTGCACCAACGCTTGGCAACTGGTCTTTATCTCCAACCAAAATAAGTTGTGCGTTGCGTTTGATTGCCCTAAGCAAATTAAACATAAGTTGACTGTCTATCATACTAACTTCATCAATAATAATCACATCTTGTTCAAGTGGATTGTTTTCATTTTTTGTAAACACTGCTCCATTGTCATTTTTAAAATCCATTTCAAGTGCACGATGAATTGTTCTTGCGTTTTCGCCTGTGCTGTCACTCAATCTTTTTGATGCTCTGCCAGTTGGTGCAAGCAACAAACATTTTTTTCTTAACTTTTTAAAGCAACTTAAAACACATTTAACAATTGTGGTTTTGCCAGTTCCCGGTCCACCCGTAATAACGCTAACTCCACTGTTTACTGCCATGCAAACTGCATCGGCTTGCTTTGGATGAAGTTTTATGTTGTTTTGAAGTTCATAGTCCTTAATTTCGCCGGTCAAATCTAACTCTTTTTCGGCAAAGTTATTTTTTAAAATCAACAATTTTTGTGCAATGCTTTGCTCCATATAATACATTTTTGTAAGCATAAGGCAAGGCTCATCATCTTGCACAAATTCTTTAATCACGCATTCAAGCGAAAGTTCGCCCAAAATGTCATCAATTTTTTGAGAATTTTCATCTGCATCAACTTGAAGCAATTTTGAAACATTTTCCAGTAGCAACTTTTTTGTTATGTAGGTGTTTCCATTTTTGTCACTGTTATCTTTAAGTGCAAACAATATGCCTGCCCTAAACCTAAATGGACTGTTTGCAGGTATGCCAATTTTTTGTGCAATTTTGTCTGCAGTCAAAAAACCAATTCCGTCAACATCTTCAACAAGTTTGTATGGATTTGTTTTAAGCACATCTTTTGTTTTGCCAAAATAGGTCTTGTAAATTTTTATGGCAAGGTTTGTTGATATGTTGTAGTTTTGCAAAAACATAACACTGTCTTGCATTTCTTTAAGTTCCTTAAACGAATTTGCAATTTGCACAGCTTTTTCCTTGCTTATGCCCCTAACTTTTGCAAGTTCCATTGGTTGATATTCAATAACAGTCAAAGTGTCTTCGCCAAATTCATCAACAATTTTTTCAGCAAGACCTTCTCTTACGCCTTTTATAAGACCACTTGAAAGATATTTGTAAATTCCTTCAACATTGTTTGGTGGCAAAACCTTTACCGATTGCACACTTATTTGTTGACCATATTTGTTTTTAACAAGAGTGCCTTCAATTTCAACACGCTGACCAGCCGTGACACTTGGAAATTTGCCAACGCAAGTCAAAAAGTCGCCGTTATTATCAACAACGGCAACTGTATATCCATTTTCTTCATTTCTAAAAATTAAGTGGTCAACTTGTCCAATTATAAACATAGTTTAATTATATCTTTTTATTTCAATTTTTGCAACTTAAACATTGACAAAAATTCTTGCGCACAAAACAGTCATATCATCTTTTGGGTCGCCATTTGAAAGTGCAGTTGCTTTTTCCAAAATCATATTGCAAAGTTCTTGTGGGTTGTTGATTTTTAAATTGTTGACATAGTTTTGCAAAACTTCTGCTCCATCAAATGCGTCCAAAATGCCATCACTTGCCAAAATAACAATGTCATTTGCACAAAGTGTTTTTTTGACAATGCTTGGCTTAATATCTTCCAAAATTCCAATTGGCAACGCACCAGTGCCTTCAACAATATCTATGCCATCGGCGTGTTTAATCAAACTTTCTGGTGCACCAACTTTAACAAAGTCGCCAAGTGCATTTTGAAGGTCAATCACGCAAATGTCAAGTGTAGAATAGTTTTCGGTCATTTGCATTGCCAAAAGTTTGTTTACGCTTGACAAAATTGTTTCATCATCAAAATCTGCCCTATAAAAGTTTTCAATCAGACTTATTGTTGTGTCACTAATTTTTTGAGCATCTTCGCCACTACCCATTCCATCGCAAACAGAAAGCAAAATTTTGTTGTTATTTAATCTGATAAACGAATAACTATCGCCACTCACATCATTCCCACTTTTTTGCGTTCCGCTTGTTCCAAAAATGCAGTCATATTTTGGTGCTGGTGCAAATGTTGCAACAGAAAGCCCATGGACATTTGACGGCTCACATATCTTTTGACACATTTTTGTTCCAAAATTTTTTGTCAAAACATCAAGTAGTTTTGGATTGTCTAAATCAGAAGTTCTCAAAGTGATTGTGCACCAAACCATTTTGTCATTTTTTTGATAAACATAAACTTCGGTTGAAAGCACATTTATGTAGTTAAGTTCTTCAATAATTTTCTTTTCAAGGTCCTCATTAAAAGTTACAAGGTCTTTGGTTTCATCTGCAAGTGAAAGCAACAATTTTGAAACCCCATTAAATTCTTCGGCAATCAAAGCCTTGCTTGTATCAACACTTGTTGTGCAAAGACTGTATTGTTTGTAACTTGCAAGCAATTGGTTTAAAGCATTCATAATTGTGTTTGTTCTGTTACATCTCGTGCTTAAAAATGGTGGGACGTCTAAAATTGTAACTTTGCCACGGTCAAGACCTGCAGAAATTATATTTCCAAAAATTTCATTAGTTTCATTTGCAAGCACCCTATGACATCTATGTTTTTCTGGGCAGTCATAACAAATTTTTTGGAAAAGTTCATCTTTTAGCATTTGTTTTGCTTCTTCTGCCGGCAAAACTCCACGAATGGTTTGTTTAAAAGACCTGTCCATTTCACTGAAAACTTCGCTTAAACTATACATTCTTTTGCAAAGATTGTCACGACTTCTGTTGACCATATTCCTAAGCGCCAGCGTGCTGTTTCTTTCGCCCAAAATAATTTTGAGAAGTTCAATGGATTTGTTTGAGATGCACAAAAACAAAATTTCGCCCAAAATTGTGCTGACCATAATTTTGTAGGTGTATTTTCCATAAGCGTTAAAATATAAACCCAAAACCACATCACAAATCAAAACAGACATCACGCTGAAATATTTGTTTGTAGATTTAAATGCAATCGACCCAAGTGCCAACACCAAAAGGCAAGCAAACATACTCAAACTGCCCGTTTGAAGTGCAAAACCAAGTCCCAAACTGCTGGCAACAACCAATGCAAAACTGCTTGAATTGTATATGTATGTGCAAAGCAAAATCAAAAACACTGCAATCAAATTTATAAGTGAAAAACCCCACAAACTTGCTCCTGCAAGTCCACTTCCAAGCGCAACCAAAAACGTGCAAACACACAAACTTTCGTCAATTGTAAGTTTAAGCCCAACACCCTTAACCAAAAACACCTTGAAAATTTTGATGCAAGCAAACATAAATAGAATGCCAATGACAAGATATACAAGGGTTGGAACAATTTGATTGATATTGCCTAAATGAAACACCATGTATGCTGTTTGACTAAGCAAAGCATAAACCGGCAAAAGTGCCATTGGAATGCGACACTTAATTTTTTTGTGCACAAAATAGCAGCAAACAATCACAACTGCCGTGCAAGATAGGCATATAAAATTTTCGAGCGAAAAATTGTTTATCATTGAACTTGCAACATAAATTCCACTTGTTAAAAACACATTTTGATTGCACCAACAAAGAGCAATAAAAAATGAAAAAGCAAAAGGGAAAATCTCACCCCTAATTCCGCCCAAATTAAACAAATAAAAAAGAGCAAAAAACATTGCATACTTAATTGCGTTTAAAATCAAAATGCCTTTTTTTGTGCCAAAAAAACTACTCATATATTCACCTTCAAAATCATTGTAAATCTTAATTCTTTAAACATTAAGTGAAAAAAAACAATGTTTTTGCATCATTTTGCACAAAAAAAGGCGTTTTTGTAAAATAATGCACAAACGCCAATCAAAAATTAAAATTCGCAATCCTTTTGCTTTTGCCAGCAACACAAAATGTCAACATAGGCAAATTCATCATAACAAACAGATTTTTGCTCCAAAAATGGATTTTTATTTTTTAATGTTTTTGAGTTTTCAAAATACTTAAAAACATAACACTTAACAATATCAGTCAAAATATTTTCAAACTTGTTGTGTGCAAGCAAACATACAAATACGGACAAATACCTGTTTTGCAAAAAAAATTGATTTGCTTGTTGTTTTAGTGTTTTCAAATTGTTGTTTCTTACTGCTTTTGACATATTTTCTTCACAAAAAATTAACTCATTACTCAAATAATTTTTAAGTTTTGGAAAAACACTGTATAAAAGCAAATTTTTTATGTCAATACTCTTAAACAAGAATCTGTCATATTTACTTCTTAATTTTTTATTCATCTTGCCTCCGTTATATTGTAGCACGCTTTAAGCCTGACCGCATAGTAATTTTAACAACATTTGCAATAAAATTTTTTATATAGGCATTTTAGGATATTAGATATGTTTAAGGAAATTTTTAAAAAACTATTAGAAGAAAATGAAATATCTGCAAAGAAACTTGGCACTATTCTCAAAATAAATCACACATCAATGTATGACTATCTTGCTGGCAAATACCCAAGCATTGAAAACGCTGTTAAACTTGCAAATTATTTCAATTGCTCTCTCAATTTTTTGTTTGGGTTAGACGATTATGCAGATGAAACAAGTTGGACACAGAACTATGATGCAACACTGTTTTTAGAAAGATATGCAAATTTGTTAAAACAAAACGGCATAAGCCATTACAAAGTTTGCAAAGAAACTAAACTTAATGAATCTAGCATCAGACTTTGGAAAAAAGGCAAATTGCCAAAAATAGTAAGTCTTGTTGAAATTGCAAAATATCTCAACTGCTCCATCGACTATCTTGTTGGTAGAAGCAATGAAATTAGATGATATGCAATTTAACGAAAGATTTAGAGATTTAATTTTAGACAAAGAGATTTCGGCAAGTGAACTTGGCAGAACTTTAAACATTAAACACGCAACAATTTGTTTGTATTTGCACAACACATATCCATCTATTGCAAATGCCATAAAAATTGCCAATTTTTTTAACTGCTCATTAAACTATTTATTTGGTCTTGATGACTTTCCTGATGAAATTGATTTTTGCAAAGAAGAAATAACACCAATGTTCTATGAAAGATATTCAAGCGTCTTAAAAAACAAAAACATTTCTCATTATCAACTTGCAAAAGATTTGGAACTTGGCAACAATAATTTGCGAAATTGGAAAGCAGGAAAAATTCCAAACACTCAACTATTAACTCGAATTGCAAAATATCTCAACTGTTCCATTGACTATCTCGTTGGTAGAAGCGAAAAAATAAGATAAAAAACTAACAACCAAAAGCAAAACTTCAGTTGTTAGTTTTTGTTTATATTCCTTTGTTGATTTAAGTTGTGTGCCCATAACTTTTTGTATATAATGTCATATCACAGTTAATTGTTTCGTCAAAAATAACCTTGCAAGTTTTGTCTAAATACAATTTAATATTGCCATCAAACAACTGGTCCACTACAATTTTTCTATTTTCATACACATAATAGTAATATTTTTTGTTTGTCGTTAAATCATTTATTTCAATTTTATATTTATGTTTTGCTTCTGTTTGTTTTGTTTCGTAGGGAGCAGATAGTTTTGAAAATCCCAAACAATTGCCGGCGCACCATAAATCGCCAGTTTTTTTGTTTACTCTTATGCAAAGCGGTTCCGCTCCACCTTGAACACCAGATACAATTGAATTTGAATTGTTCGCCATAATTGTATAAAATGTTTGCCCACCATCACATGACCTAAACAATGAGCTCTCGGCTCTATATTTATAGTTCGCTCCACCCACATACACTATGTTTGTGTTGTTTGGGTCAACACATACGGTTGTAAGTCTGTGGTCAAAAAATGTGTCGCTACCTAACTTATCTTTCATTGTTTTGTCAGAAAATGAACTTGGAATATTGTTTGTAATTTCTTGAGTCCTATTGTTTTCATTCAAAAAGATTTTGAACAATGCACCATATTGACACGTAACATAAATTATATTATTTGTTTCATCATACGCCAAGTCACTTATATAAGCATTGTTCCACCACTTTTTTAAATCAGTCGAATTGCAAACAACTGACCACGTTTTACCATTGTCAACACTTGTCACAACTTGCCCCAAAGTGTCATTTATTCCAAACAACTGACCTGTTTTGCTATGACTTGCATACACACCAGTCACTCCACTCATTGGCTCCCATGTAGCGCCTAAATCTAAACTCCTTAAATTTGCACAAAACAATATATTTTTGTTGATTGGAGATTGATAACTTGAATAACTTGCTTGCTCAATCATTCTTGAAATGCCATTTGAGTTTACATAACCTTCACTAATTTTATGATTATCGTCAAGAACAAAATTGGCTGTTTCACCACCATCATACGAAATTGTTAAATACCTATCTCTACTGTTCCTAGGTGCAAACACCCCAAACAAAACATTCTCGCTTGCTGCGTAACCGCCATAGACATTTGCACCATCATTCAATGGATTGTCTTTTGTTAAGTTCACAAATTTCCAAGTTTTTCCGCCATCTTTGGTAAACGCTCCACAATAATCTTGCGAACCAAAATACATCAAATCAGCATCAAATTGATTAAAATAGAACTTCCCACCACACATTATTCCATTTATTCCGTTTGAGTTGTAATAAAAACTTTTTCCACCATCAGTTGACTTGCTTAGCCAATCATTTTCAAAGTCAAAAATAACATTTTCATCTGCTCTTGAAAAATAAAAGTTCATTCTTCTATTTGAATATGGCAATATGTGATAATCTTGCTTATCGCCGGTTTTCAGTTTGTTTGGCAAGGAAATATTAAATGAATTTCCACCATCGTTAGAATATAAAACTGTATTTGATGCGTTTTCCCAATAAAGCCTATTTGTCATAACCAAAACCATATTGTTTGTGTTCACTGGGCTAACCTTTAAATTATAAACCTTGTGAACATCTGTGTTGAAGTGATACAAGCATTTGTCATCACTGCCACCTTTTACATAATGCCATTGCCAGTTTTCACTAATTAAGTGAGTATTGCCACCATTTGGGTCGGTTTCATCTCCACCAACCAAGTTATTTATGAGCACCAAGTTATCTTTATAGCTATAAATTTTTGCATAAGTTTTTTTGCCATTTTCGGCAGTTTGATTATTAACCAAAATATACGCAGTGTTTTTTACAACATCCAAGCCTGTGACATTATCTTCCAAAATTTTTTTAAATGACTCGCCCTTATCTTCGCTCACATAAAGACCAGAATAATTTCCACAAAACACCCTACCGAGTGAATCAACCTTAACGATGCAGTCACCCAAATTTTTGTTAATTTGTGACCAAGTTTTTCCACCATCTAACGACTTATAAAGCCCCTTGTATGCATCTGTCAACAGAGTTTCTCTGTAATCAAACTTTTCAATAAGTGACAAATACAAAATTTTTGACCCTTTAATGCTTTCGTCGTAGCTTGTTTCATCATACGCTAAATCTTCAATTGTATTTCTGTGCCCATAAATCGGGAAATGTTGACCAAAGTTCCAAGTTTCTCCTTGGTCATTACTATAATAAATGCCTGTTGTATATGAGACATTTCCACCATTAACTCCAAAACAAATCACATTGTTTTTGTTGTTTGGGTCAACAACTATGTCACAAATTCCATTTGAAAACAATCCAACATTTTTTTTGCTAAATGTGTTTCCACCGTCAACCGACTTAAAAATTCCACCAACATCTGTGCCATAAAAAATTAGTTGACTATCTTGATTGTCTCCACCAATGCACAACGGCCATTGACCACCTTCACCACCCAAATAGCCTTTGTCCAACATTTCTTGATTGACAATTGGCACTTCCTGCCATGTGCTGATGTTGCTTTTGTTTGAAAGATCAACTCCACTAACTCGTTGCAAGATGTATTTATCTCCCTTTGACAAAAACAAACTTAAAACAGTCAATGCAATTGATAAACTTAAAATTATCGTCAACAATATTACAATGTTTTTTTTCAATGATTTAGACATTTACTCTCTCCAATAATCCCACTCATATAGGCGCATAATTTATATACAATTAGTATATCATATTAACTGTAAAATGCAATTTTTTTATTGCTTTCAAATTGTTAATGTGTGCAAAGTGAAAATCTATTCTTCACAAATTTTTGTTTAAGTCATCTATCAAAACAATTTTTCATATTGCAAATGCCTGTTTCATAAAATATAAAAAGGAGAATTTATGGAACAAAAAGAGCAAAAAACAATTGAAAAACAAAGCAAAGTTATTTTGACAAATCAAAGCGCAATAAGCGTGTCTGGAATAAGCAAAGTGTTAAGCAGCACCGAAACAAACATTTCTGTTGTGATAAATGGTCAAGTTATGAATATAGAAGGCGAAAAATTGTCAGTTTCTAAACTTGATGTGCAAAATGGTTTTTTAGATGCCGAGGGTCACATAACTGCAATCAAATATTCCAAATCAAAACAAAAAGAAAACTTTTTTAAGAGAATTTTTGGCTGATGCTGTTTGAAACACTTTTACAAGGCAAAATATTTTTGTGTTGCCTTTATTTTGGAATTTTGAGTGGCATTGTTCTTGGCATAAAAAATCTTGTTGATTTAACTTTTAAAAAGAATAAATTTGTGCTTATCATAACCGACATTGCATTTTTATCTATTTCGGCAGTTCTTTTTGTTATTTGCATAAATGTGTTCAATTTTGGCGAATTTAGGCTTTTTGAGTTACTGGCTTTTTCACTTGGCATTGTGATTGAGCAAAAAACAATCAACAATTTAGTTGAAAAATTTTTGATAATGATATATAATTTCCTTACAAAAATAATTTGCAAACTTAAACAAACAAAATTGTTTGCAAAAATATTTAAGTAGGGATTTATGAAAGATAAAGCAAAATTTTATTCAATTTTAATAAAGTCAACCATTGGCGTTGTCATTGCCATTTTGATGATTGTGCTACTTAGCCAATACATCACAATTGCAAAACTCAACAAAAACAATAATAGTTTGAACGGCGAACTTCAAACCTTAAATTCGCAAAAAGAACAACTTGACAATGAATATGACAAAATCAACTCAAACTATGAAGAATATGTTTCCGACTATGTTCGTGACAAATTTGATTATGTTGACAAAGATGAAATTTTAATAAACAAATAACAGCAACGCTTTTGCGTTGTTTTTTGTTGTTTATAATTTTTTAAACGCAACGGTCAAACATCAACACAACATTAAATTCACTTCCAACTTTATAAATTAGCATACTCTACTCCTAACAAAAACCACCACACCAATTATTGTTTATTAAAATTTTTTATTATAAAACAATCAACTTATCGCATCAAATTTAAAATCTATTTTAATTTTAACAACCTGACTTTTTGTTTTGTTATAAACAGCAAAACATATTTTATTTTTTTGTTAGACATATTTTTACAAAGCCAACCCTGATGTATGTTATGTTTATAAAAAATTTTGCATAAATATAAATTTTTATGCAAAATCATTTCACTTTTTTTAAATTTATGATACAATAAATATATAAATAATAAGTATGCAAAAATACTTCAATTTTTTTTCTAAAACAATGACAGCAAAATTTGTTGCCTAGTTTTGCCAACTAAACCCACAGGAGTGTCAAAATGGAGAATATTTACTTTGAATCAGGAAACAAATCGATAACAGATTTCATACTAAACGAATGGCCAACTTTTCCAAACAAGTTGCTAAATCAAATCATCAGTCTTTGCTCCACTTTGGGCACTTATGAAGAAGAAGGCGTAAAGCTTCGTCCAACAATTTTGTTTACAAACAACATTGATGTTTTGGTTAGGACAATAAAAAACACTGGCAAAATGGTTGTTTTTTCAAACAATAACCTAAATGCGTTTCGCAGCAATATGAAGTCTCTTTTCCCATTTTCAATTCACAATTGGAGTGTGTTTGTTCAAATAAACGGCGAAGATGACATTCAATATGGTCTTTACAAATCATTTAACAGCATAAAGGAACACAGTTTCAACACAAATTTGTTTTTAAGTGAAAGTCTAAAACAAAAGACAGATGAAGTTTATGCAATTTTGCTTCAATCAATCAGTTGCACAAATATGTCATTCACAAGTTTAAAGGGCAACACCTTAAACCTAAGCTCTTCCCTTGTAAGCAAAAAAATATTAAACTTCAATGATGAAATTGCCGAATTTGTTGACGCAAGTTTTGCAAAACTTCGCACCACAAAAAAGAAACTTTCTGAAATCAAAACACTATATCAAAACATCTTTGAAAATGTGTTCAAAAAAATTCATGGTTGTATTTGCGTTGTTGTTGACAAAGATTATGTTGATGAAGGATTTTTTGGCGATGGCATTTGGCTTGAAGAACCAATTGAGTTCAGCAAACTTTTCACTCAAACAAAAAGTTTCAGTGAAGCAAAACTAAACTCATACAGTGAAATTTTTATGGATATGCTCAACTATGATGGCATTACAATTGTTGACAACAAAGGAAGAATTCGTGCCTACAATGTGTTTGTAGAAAGTGACTCTTCAAAAGAAAACAACATTTTGGGTGGTGCAAGAAAACGTGCTGCCTTCACTGTTATCAACAGCAAGGTTAAAAAGATTGTTGGAGTTTACTTCCAAAGCCAAGAAGGCGAAATTTTCTACAACAGAAACAGAAACTTCGTTCCAAGAAGAACTCCTCACAATGTTCAAGGAACACTTATTTAAACTTTGTGATGTCGTTTTGCTCATTGCATTCGCAAACCAAATTTTTGTTGCTCTCGCAATTCTCTTCGATATCTTTTTAGAAAATTAAAAACAAATTTATCATTTCAAATAGATAAAATACAAAAAACACCAAATTATTTGGTGTTTTTTGTTAATTTGCCGTGCTAATAACATTATTTTTAACAAATATATATTCAAATTCAAAAACATTATTATAGCAAATATATCTTATTTTTCTAGTTTAGTTCCACAAGATTCGCAATACTCCGCCTTGCCATCATTTGAATGTTTGCAATTTGGACACTCTTTTTTAAGTTTCGTCCCACACTTTGAACAATATTCTTTTTCAGAATCAATTGGCTCGCCACATTTTGGACAGTTGTGTCCAATAGTTTCATCAATAACATTTGTTGCATAACCAGTGATTGCAATTTTCAAACCAATCAGCGCAAGTGATGTTCCAATTGAAGCAATTATGCCACAAGGAACCAGCAGAACTGACGAAACAACAATCATTGTTGGAATGCTTCCATCGTTAGTGGCATTCATTCCGCCAACCACAAAAAGCACAAAGCAAGTGATAACGCCCAAAAAGCCCAAAATTGCAAGTGGCAAACCAATTGAAAGCAACTTTTTTCGCAAGTTTTTTGCTTTTTCGCAATTTGCAACATTTTTTGCATCTGCATTCAACGCTTTTACGGTTTCTCTTAAATTATTAAACATCAAAAATTCTCCTTACAAAAATAATAACATATCTAAATTTTTCTTGCAACAAAACAAATCAACAAACAAAAAATCACACCCAGTGGTGTGACTTAAATTATTCTGCCTTTGGGGCAATGAGAGCCATTGTTCTTGCTCTTTTGATTGCTGTTGTAAGTGCTCTTTGATGTCTAGCACAAACACCAGTTTGTCTGCGTGGCAAAATTTTGCCTTTTTCTGTTGTGTATTTTCTAAGTTTTGCAACATCTTTATAGTCAATGTTTTCAACTTTGTCAACACAAAATGCACAAACTTTTTTACGAGAAGATTTGTAAATCTTTTTTGGTGCTTTTTCTTCGGCATCAACTGATTTTTTAACTTCTTTTTCTTTCAATTCAGCCATTTTCATTCTCCTTTATTCATTAAAATGGAAGTGTGTCATCTTCAATTGGTTGCAATTTTGTTGTTCCACCTTGTGGTTTTGTGTCACCATCGTTTGGTTTTGTGTCGCCAGATGGCATATCATCGTTAGGTGAAACTCTTGCACCAACAAATTCAACTTCTTCTGCAACAATTTCTGTTACATAACGTTTTGTTCCGTCTTGAGCATCGTAACTTCTTGTTTGGATGTTTCCAACAACTGCAACTTTGCTACCCTTTCTTAAAAATTTGTGGCAATTTTCAGCCAAATTTCTCCAAACAACAACATTCAAAAAGTCGGTTTCTCTTTCGCCTTCACTGTTTGCATATCTTCTTGAAACTGCAACTGTAAAACGACAAACTGAAATTCCACTTGTTGTGGTTGTGAGTTCCGGGTCTTTTGTTAAGTTGCCAATTAGTATTACTTTGTTCATAAAAATCTCCTTACTTTTTAACAAACATTGCTCTAACAACATCTGTCATGATATTGAGTTGAAGTTGAACTTCACTTGGAACTTTTGCTTCTGACTCAAAATTTACAAGCACATAGTAGCCTGTGTCTTTATAGTTAATTGGGTATGCAAGTTTTTTGTTACCCCATTTATCAACATTAGCAATCTTGGCGCCTTTTGCTTCCAAAAGTTTTGAAACTTTTTCAATCAAAGCATCTCTGTCGCCTTCTTCATTACTTGCCGATAAAATTAACAACAATTCATATTTGTTCATATTTACCTCCTTTTGGTCTAATGACCTTGCACCAACGCAAGGTAAGGTTTGATGACGCACAAAAAATTATGCTCCATCAAAGCACACTATATTTATATCACAAAAAGAAAAATATTTCAATAAAAATAGCAAAATATTTTATTTTTAGTTAAATGCACAAAATATTTTGCCAACGCCAAATTTATGCTAATAAAAAATTTTAAAAAAATGCTTTAAAAAGTCAAAAAACAATTGGAATTTTGCTGTTTTACTGCACAATTTTATAAAATAAAATTTCACACAAAGTTTTTTATTGCAAAAAATTTGCAAATGTATTATACTTTTTTATGTCACAAGTTTTTGAACAAATATGTTATAATGAAAAATAACAAGACAATGAAATTGATGCAAGTAAGATATCAGATATAAATTGCCGTTTACAATTTTAAAAATTTGACTAACTAAAAACTATAAAATTGGATATTTATTTTATAAACTGAAAGAGAACCATTGCACAAAAATAATAAAAACTCGCAACAATATTTATCTGTGGCTCTACCTAAAAACAAAAACTAAATACTATCACTAAAACAAAAAGTATATTCCTACAACTAAATATGCTACTGTGGCTCAGCTGGTAGAGCAGCTGATTCGTAATCAGCAGGTCACGAGTTCGAATCTCGTCAGTAGCTCCAATGCCCCTAGCATTCTAGGGCTTTTTTATGCAAAAAATGGACTCCCCCACTTTTGCATTTGTTATTCATCATTTTGCCTTGTTAAAGCCACATTATTCATAATATGTTTTTAGATAAAATGCCACAAACCTTTTGCCAACTTAAAGCCATTCACACTTTGCCTGCACTCTTTTAAAACTTCAAATTGTGAACTTCCTTCCACTCTGTTCCATCTTCATATAATTTATCAAAAATTTTTGTAAATTCTTTGTTGTGAACAAATGTATAATTGACATTTTCATCATAGTCAAAGTCGTGGTCATCAACAATCTGATGTCCCATTGTTTGGTATTGTAATCTTTTATTATCACCCTATAAACACAAGAGTCATAGTTCCAATTTGAATGGTCAAAAAGCATAATTCTTTCAACGCCATAGGTCAAAAAAGGACTTTTTGCCTGTTTTTTTGCCTTTTTAATCAAAAAGTCATAGTATTTCAAAAATGCGACATCGCTTTTATAATCTTTTTTGTCATATTTTTCCATAAATGACATTCCATCAAAGAAATCCGCAACATCTGAATACAACTTTTGCAGTTTTGCATTGTGAGCATCTTTTATGTATTCAAAACAATTTGCAACCAAAACATTCCAATCAATAAAATAATCAAAATCAATTTCTTTATTAACAGCCTTTTTAAGCGTTGCAATCAGCAAATCATAATCATAATAATTATCAGCTTCATACTCGTCAGCTTGAAATATTTTGCAAAGCTCATCATCTGTCAACTCAAGTTTCAGTCCCTTCCACACCTGCTCTTTTGTTACCATATCAATCACCTCACCTTAATTTATTATAGCATAATACAGGCAGCGCATCAATTTATAAACTTTAATTAAATAAAAAATTTCGTCTAGTCAAAATTAACGCAATGCATCACTTCACTGCAAATAATTTTAATTTTCAGTGTTTCAAAAAACAAAAAAAATCTCCACCAATTCAAATGGGAAAATGTTTTATATAAAAAATCTATATTCATTATCAAAATATTATTAACCGGCGACTCAACATGACTAAAATGCATTTAAAACATTATGTTCACATAAAAATAACCAATTGAGTATCAGTCTCATTTGGTTATCAAAATGCTATAATCTCCATTCAAAAACAGTTCTCATTTCCGTTTTTTTAAAATTGTGCTATCGTTCAAAAGTATGTGGCTAGTTCCCACACTGCATCACAGCCATACAACACAAAATTTACACATATATGCATACATTTAAAATATTAAAGCTCATTGATGTCTTTAAATGTTGCAAATATTGTTTCACCTTTTTCCTGTTGATAAACTTTTCTTTTAAGTTCCTCTTTGAGAAATATGTTAAACCCCAGTTTTTGTGCTTCTTCTTTTAATTTATTTATATCGTAATTGTTATAGTCGCTATCATATTCTGGTTTTATTGCTTCGGCTATAAAATTTGAGGACTTTGAGTCAACAATTAACTCATTATAAATTTTCTTTGCCAATTCTTTTTCGTCCATAAAATAACTCCTACTTTGTAAAGTGTTATATCAAAATAAAAAAACAGTATAATTAAATTTTGGGGTTCACTTCATTTCGACTTGTGTTTTTTTAACAATTTAAAGCAATATAAAATTAACATCAATAATAATTTATGTTTGTTATTGATTTATCTGTATATACCAAGTATTTGTTATGGTCTTTCTGATATTGTCTGCGATAAAATTTAGTATCAAAAGGCGCTTCGTATGCATAGCAGATATGAAATCCTAGCACATCACATTCCTTTTGCAGCAACTTAAAATCACATTTATCAATACTATCTTTTAAATCTACTGGCACATTTGCTTGCAAGTTATTTTCTTCTAATCTTTTTGCTTTACTTTTCAAAAGCAATGCTATTTCTTTTTCGTTCATATAACATTCTCCTCTAAAGCTTTTTGCTAATTGAGTTAGTTGTGTAAATGATATATTTGTGTCCCCTATTGTATTGATTTTTATAGTATCTTTTATCAAAAGGAACATCTTTTGTTTTACAAATAAAAAAGCCTAATTTTTCACACTTATTTTGTAATAACTCAAAATTACATTTATCAATATCATTATAGCTTGGGACAGGATATATTGATTGACAATTAGAATTTTCTAAATCTGTTGCATCTTGTTTTAAAATTAAGGCTATTTCTTTTTCACTCATATAGCATCACCTTTTTGAATTATTATATTGAAATTTAAATATAAAGTAAAGAGAATTTCTCACTTATTAAAAAATATTTGGTCAAATGAAAAAGTGCCTTTCTGTCAAAATTGGTCTAATGTTCAACAAATATTTATATATCATTTTGACATTTCCACTCTATGCAAATTCAAAAACATAACGTCTGTGGAAAGAAATTTCAGCAAATAAAAAAGAAACCCGCTAACTAATCATATAATGTTACAGGAGAAAGAATAATAACGTCAACAGTTTAAAAAAAGAATTCCATAGGTTATTATTACTGCCCTATGGAAAAAGAAAAACAATTTTACTTTCGTTGTTATGATTATAATTTACGTTGATCAAGTTGTCAATAATTTCAGCTACATTTAAAGCAATTACTTGCTTTTTAAAAATGTTTAAACAAAAAAGAAAACCGCTAACTATTCATATAACGTTAACGGGAGAAAGAAAAAATATTTTTTACTTTCGTTTACTTTGTTATTGTATGCAGAAAAAATAAAAATGTCAACAGTTTATGTAAAAAATTATTTTAATTAAAATTTTGAGTGTTTTATAAATACAATGATGTTCCACCGACTCAAAATTGCTTTTACGAGGAAAACAATTAAGCAAATTGCAAAATAATTTTGAAATTTCAATATCTGCAATAAGTTATTTTTAATATAGCAACAAATTGAAGCGCTCCATTCGCGCAACCATAACTATATTTAACATTACGTATAAAATGACTAATAATAAATGATTATGGTTTAATTAAAAAAGCACCAACATTGTTGATGCTTTGATAGGAACTATCCAAACTAATACACCCTAATGAATTTCATATCTGGATGCCACGCTTTGCGCACCTGTCAATTAAGACCACCAAGGGAATGTGAATGTTATATCATAAAAATCTATAAATGTCAAAATGTTTTTGACCAAATAGATGGGTGATGCACCTTAAAAATTAGCTCCAACTTTTTTAAGCCCATTCCACGTAAAATCACATAAGTCTCAAACACAATAACAGCTTCTGGGTTAATAATTGCAGTTTTAGTACTACATAAAATTACATAACTCTCAAACACATCCATTTGCCATTTATAGCCTAACATTGTTTTAGTACTACTTAAAATTACATAACCCTCAAACGACCTTAAACAAATATTAAACGAGTTGGGTGTTTTAGTACCATATAAAATTACATAACTCTCAAACAATGGTGTATTGCTTATTCAAGACAAAGAGGTTTTAGTACCATATAAAATTACATAAGTTTTAGTACCATATAAAATTACATAACTCTCAAACCCTCCGTTAAATATTGATAGTATCTTGAGGTTTTAGTACCATATAAAATTACATAACTCTCAAACGATTTATCTTGCAAAACAACTGAATTCAAAGTTTTAGTACCATATAAAATTACATAACTCTCAAACTCTAATTGTGTATGACCTCGGATTACTGGAGTTTTAGTACCATATAAAATTACATAACTCTCAAACGATTTATCTTGCAAAACAACTGAATTCAAAGTTTTAGTACCATATAAAATTACATAACTCTCAAACTCTAATTGTGTATGACCTCGGATTACTGGAGTTTTAGTACCATATAAAATTACATAACTCTCAAACTGAATTACTTGCTTGAATATTGTTAACATAGTTTTAGTACCATATAAAATTACATAACTCTCAAACAACAGTCTGCCACGAAGCAGAACAAAAGAAGTTTTAGTACCATATAAAATTACATAACTCTCAAACCTTCTTTATGTGTTTTACTAATTACAATTCGTTTTAGTACCATATAAAATTACATAACTCTCAAACAACATTTAAACAGCTGTTAAATAGCTGTTTGTTTTAGTACCATATAAAATTACATAACTCTCAAACCAAGAACATCACAAATCGCAAGTTGCGGTGGTTTTAGTACCATATAAAATTACATAACTCTCAAACACATGATAACTCTGAATTATTAAAGGTTATGTTTTAGTACCATATAAAATTACATAACTCTCAAACTTTTTGCTCTTCTTTACTTAATTTTATAAAGTTTTAGTACCATATAAAATTACATAACTCTCAAACTTTTTATACCGTTTTTTTGGTATTTTTAAAGTTTTAGTACCATATAAAATTACATAACTCTCAAACGAGATGGTGTTAATACAACCCAAACACTTAGTTTTAGTACCATATAAAATTACATAACTCTCAAACACCTATTTCGTTTTTTCTCCCTTTGGAAAAGTTTTAGTACCATATAAAATTACATAACTCTCAAACTCGTAGTTCGAGTAGTTAATCAACAAATAAGTTTTAGTACCATATAAAATTACATAACTCTCAAACGCAACAGCTGGACTTTAAGCTTATGTATTTGTTTTAGTACCATATAAAATTACATAACTCTCAAACAAGGTAGTAAAATATAACAAAAACAATCAGGTTTTAGTACCATATAAAATTACATAACTCTCAAACATTCCTCTTCTATTGATAAGGTTATCATAGGTTTTAGTACCATATAAAATTACATAACTCTCAAACGAAAGGTTGTTATATTGTGCTCGGATTTCTGTTTTAGTACCATATAAAATTACATAACTCTCAAACTTCTGTTATAAATTTTGGTAAATACTCTTTGTTTTAGTACCATATAAAATTACATAACTCTCAAACCTGGCAACGAAATAAACTGTGCCTCTAATCGTTTTAGTACCATATAAAATTACATAACTCTCAAACATAGGTGTTTGGTCTACGTGCATCTGTCTTGTTTTAGTACCATATAAAATTACATAACTCTCAAACCATCATCTTTAATCTTTTGAGGTGTTAATTGTTTTAGTACCATATAAAATTACATAACTCTCAAACCATCTTTAAGCATAATTGCTGACGCATCAAGTTTTAGTACCATATAAAATTACATAACTCTCAAACCCAGTATTGTCAAAGCACTGGGCTTCATTTGTTTTAGTACCATATAAAATTACATAACTCTCAAACACAAAACAGGTTCAACTCGTTTCTTGTATTGTTTTAGTACCATATAAAATTACATAACTCTCAAACATCAGTATGTTAATGGTGAGTTTAAATTTTGTTTTAGTACCATATAAAATTACATAACTCTCAAACTTACTTCTTCATTTTTTGTATCGTCTTCAAGTTTTAGTACCATATAAAATTACATAACTCTCAAACAAATGGCGCATCCAGAAGCAATTCATTGTTGTTTTAGTACCATATAAAATTACATAACTCTCAAACCGAGTAATTTGTGTGAACAGCAAACATTTGGTTTTAGTACCATATAAAATTACATAACTCTCAAACACAACGCCAGAAGAATTACTTAATGTAATAGTTTTAGTACCATATAAAATTACATAACTCTCAAACATAGAAAGTAAAGGAACTGTCTAACCAGTAGTTTTAGTACCATATAAAATTACATAACTCTCAAACTAAAGTGGTTGCACAAAGCCCCCTTTTTTTGTTTTAGTACCATATAAAATTACATAACTCTCAAACACTTTAATTGCTTTTTCTGTTTCTTCCAGAGTTTTAGTACCATATAAAATTACATAACTCTCAAACGCGTATCGTCTTGTATATGAAATATCACATGTTTTAGTACCATATAAAATTACATAACTCTCAAACATCCATTTCTTGATAATATTCAAATTGATTGTTTTAGTACCATATAAAATTACATAACTCTCAAACCGTATGCATACCCGCCTTTGTTTACACTAAGTTTTAGTACCATATAAAATTACATAACTCTCAAACGAAATGGTTAAAAAGCTGTTGAATGATATGGTTTTAGTACCATATAAAATTACATAACTCTCAAACAATGGGTCAGTTATAAAAACGAGAAGCCAAGTTTTAGTACCATATAAAATTACATAACTCTCAAACTGTCTTGCATCCAGCCAAGCATTACGCTATGTTTTAGTACCATATAAAATTACATAACTCTCAAACAGCAAGAATTCCGTTGGTGGCTTTATGGTTGTTTTAGTACCATATAAAATTACATAACTCTCAAACATATTATCCTGACAAGATCAAGAAATATCTGTTTTAGTACCATATAAAATTACATAACTCTCAAACCCAGCTGTAAGATTGACTTTGTTCAATAAGGTTTTAGTACCATATAAAATTACATAACTCTCAAACTCTATGACTTATATACGCCGCCATATACTGGTTTTAGTACCATATAAAATTACATAACTCTCAAACCAGGGTAGTTTGAAAAATCAACATTTGAATGTTTTAGTACCATATAAAATTACATAACTCTCAAACACGCGCGATTCGATAATAAACAGCAGTTGAGTTTTAGTACCATATAAAATTACATAACTCTCAAACAACATATCATTGATTCAAAAAATGGTAGTGGTTTTAGTACCATATAAAATTACATAACTCTCAAACAGCAAATCAAGTCATCAAAAAATGATGAAAGTTTTAGTACCATATAAAATTACATAACTCTCAAACTTGTTCTTGACTAAGGCTGTTTAAATACTTTGTTTTAGTACCATATAAAATTACATAACTCTCAAACTTCCACCTTATGCCGTTATTGGAATTACAGGTTTTAGTACCATATAAAATTACATAACTCTCAAACAGCAGGTTCGCAGAGGCAACATCATGGTTAGTTTTAGTACCATATAAAATTACATAACTCTCAAACTATGTATTTAGGAATAACATAAAAGCAAGTGTTTTAGTACCATATAAAATTACATAACTCTCAAACCCTTGACTGCCTCAACTTTGGCTCTGTATTGTTTTAGTACCATATAAAATTACATAACTCTCAAACAGTATGCCATCAAATGTGCCGAATATCGATGTTTTAGTACCATATAAAATTACATAACTCTCAAACGCTGGTCATATACAAGTTCAACTTCAGTTTGTTTTAGTACCATATAAAATTACATAACTCTCAAACATCCATTTTATGTTACAAAAAAAGGTTATTGTTTTAGTACCATATAAAATTACATAACTCTCAAACCATTGTTTTACAATAGGGCATAAAAAAAGAGTTTTAGTACCATATAAAATTACATAACTCTCAAACCTCATTTTAGGTTTTGAAAGCTGTTTTTTAAGGTTTACAAGGCCTTTTTTAGCACTAAAACAAACTTTTAGTAAATATATTGTATAAAATATTGAATTAAATGTCAATTGATTGGTCACAATCAAAATCATAGCCAATTGGATATTCAAACTCACAATGGTCATTGTCCAGAAAATATGTTCTGGTGCTATTGTTTGAAAATTTATTCAAAGAACAATCTATAAACAAGACATTCACATCTTCATATTGCAAAAAACTTAAAAACTCCGCAAAAAAATCCTGTTTTATATATCGTTTTATATCAACCAAAATTAGCAATTTGGGTTTTGATAAATTTAAGAGCAAACTGACATAATTTATTAGATTGTCATAAAAAGAGTTACTTTTGCTGGTTTTGAAATATGATGCTTTAATTAAATTTTCAATTTCAATTGGTTCAACTTCAACAGGCAAATCAGCATCAATTATTAAATTTTTCAAGAATTCCATTATGCTCTTTTCAAGGTTCTGGAATTTAATAAAATACTCATCTTCAGCAGCAGTTTTTATAATCCGTTTAGAAATTAAATTGGCAATTTTTTTTGAATCAAAAGCCATATCAAACGGTCCAACAATCATTTCCGCATCAGAATCAAGCTTTAGACTTTTCAGGTTGTTTGACAAAACAAAATTACCATCTTCTCCATCAATTTGATTTTTTAGTTCTATAACAAATTCATAATAAATTTGTGCATCTTCTATATTCCAAAAAACAATTTTATCATCTTTAAAATCAATTGGATTTTCAAGTGCTATATGTGCAAGTTTCATAATTCCACCAACCTATTGTCACTGTCAACAACATCACTCTTCTTTGTGCCAACCAAAAATTCTATGCTAGCAAATTGTTTTTCTGTAATATTAAGCAAACAAACACTCCCACTTTTGGGTGCATTTTTATATACTATTTCTCTGACAGAATCTAAAACCGATGCATTTAACACAATTTTTGTATAAACGGAATTTTGCAACATTAAAAATCCATTTTTAATCAAAAATTTGTGAAATTGCCTGTAATTTCTTTTTTCAGCATCACTTGTTACGGGCAAATCAAAAAACACTAACATTCTCATAAATCTATAACTCATAATTTAAAATCAACTTTGTATTATTTGTATTTAATGCGGCAAAAACACTTCTTAGGTAGGTTTCAATTGCATTTTCAAGAAACATCAATTTGCCTGATATCACAACTTGCTTTTCTGCCATCTTTAAAATGTTTGCTTTAAAATTTTCGTCATCTTTTTCCAGTTTGTAAACAATTCTATCCACTATTGGTCTAAAAGGTTCAATCAAGTCACAAGAAAGATTGAAATCATTAAATTGGTTTTCATGCCATATTCCAAGCTGAGTCAAATAACCCGTTTTTGCAATTTCTCTGTTAAATGTTGACAACAAAACAGTATAACCATAGTTTAACGCCTTGCTGTAAAAGTCGCCACAATCTCTATTCCAGTCCTTTGAAAATAATGTTGCAAAATACAATTTTGCGGCATGACCTTCTCGGTTAGTCACATCATTAAGTTCAACTTGGCTGGCATATTCAAGCATCTTGTTGGCCTCTTCTTCCATGCAAAGTGAGCGTAAATGTTTGGATTGATTTACAATTTTTTTAATTACAATATCAGTCCATACAAGTTGCTTGGTTTGAACACTCCAGTTCAATTGTTGTTTTAACTTTAATGCATTGTTATAGCTTCCATAATATGGCATCAGTTCTGCAACCGGATTGTGCTTTTCATTGCACACAATTACTTTGATGTTTCTTTTTACGAGTTCACTCAAAAGGGCAGTTGTAACAACAACTGCTGTTGAGTGAATTATTAAGGTGGAAATTTCATCCAAAAACACACGCTGAATTTGTTCGCCTTTGCATACTAAATAGTTAAGTTTCAATTCTAGCTTGCAATGTGAGTTAATCACCACGGTTCTAAATCCCATCAGTTTAACTTAATCTCCTTTTCATAGAAGCCTGTTGGAGAATAATTGATTATTGAAATTGGCACATTTATATTTTTATTAACTGTCAAAGCGCCACTGTTTTTACTTTCGCCTACATTTGCCAAATTTCCGCCATTAGAGCCATTTATTACATCAAGCAAGCCTTTAATTGTTTCAATTTGTTTTACACAATCTAAGTCTTTAAAAGTATCATAAGTGTCTTTTAATCTTTTGCCAATTGCCCCAATTGAAACATTTTTGTAAATTGCTTTGTTTAGATGTTTAACTAGTTCTTTATACAATGCCAAATTTTTCTCTTTCGTTACTAGTTTTTTATCACCAAAACGATTTTGAATTACAACAATATTTTCGCCATCAAATTGAAGTTCCTTTTTGTCAACAAGACTTTTTATAGCTTTAGAAACCGCTTTGAAATATTCATTCATTTCAACAGGTAAAAACAATTGATTAAAATTGTGAAGTTTTATGCTATTACCTGTATTCCCCGCAATTTTGAAGTAACCACTACCAATTTTTACAATAGTTCCCGGATTAACTTTTCTCATAATAACACGGCAATTTTTAACACCAATAATTTTTTCAACTGCAACAATCAAATCTTCATCTGACTTTATGTCTTTTGCATAGATATAAGGAATTTCTACAAATCTTTTTATGGTTTTGCCTTTTTGCTCATATTCAACAACAGAAAAATATGAGTATGTTGCATCGCTTAAATGTCCATATTTTTCAGTATTACTCAAAGGTTCTTTTGCGGACTTGCATGGAATATTTCCACCATTCCAGCCTTCATCATTTTTCAAAAGTTTAATTTCTTCAAGACTATCAAAATCTTTTTGATGTTTATCAATACCCCAAATTGTTTCTTTGTAAAATTGTCCTGTTTTTTCTCGTGATAAAAACCCAATATGTGGAGTGTTTGATTGCATCGTTTGGGTTACAATTGGAAGATGCTTTTCTTTTTCAAGCACACTCGGCATATCTTTTAAGAAAGCGTTATTGAGATTGAATCCATAAGAAAGTTTATCTTTCAAATAGAATCGTCTTGAATATTTTTCATCAAAAACATTGCCGACAAAAATGTTTAAGTAGGCGTCTTTTGCATGGTGCAAATCGTTCATATCTCTACATTTAATAAGACTTTGTTTCAATTGTTCCCATTGGGCAGAATCCTTTACATTTTCGTCCCTATCAAACTTAAACTCACAGTTTCTAAACATAGAAACATATTTTGCTTTTGAATAAACAACATTCAGTGAACCATAAACGCTTTTAAATAGGTCAATAACTGCCTTTGCACTTTGGTTTGTTATTACAAGTTGCCTTGCAACAAAATCCTTCTTTTCTTCATCTGACAATTTTTCGGTTCTCAAAAGTCTTGCAAGTTTTCCATTTGAAATCAACTTGTTTTTGTTCAAATATTGCCAGAAAGATTTTCGCGCTTTTTGAATTTCTGGTGCAACAACTTCGTTTGATTTGTCAATGTTTGCTTGCCTTTTAACAAGAACAAGATTATCAAAACTATCATCTTTAATTACAGATTGCGGAATGATGTGGTCAATATCATAAGTGTCCTTCATAATGTCATCAAGTGAGATTGATTCTCCAGAATACATACACTTTCCCATTTGTGTAAAATACAAGTAAAGTTTTTTGCTGTCAAGTGTTGGCTCTTTGCTCAATTTGTCCTTGAGTTCTTTTATGTCTGCATCTTTAATCATAAGTGCAAGGTCGGCTTTGATGCTGTTGTATGTTTTTAGCATTTTGTCTTTTCTTGGGTCAAACATTTTGCCTTTCATCTTTTCATCATCAGCTCTGGTTACTTCAATAAATATTTTTTCTGGTTTCGCACCCATTATTTTTTGAATTTCTTGCACAATTTTAACACTTTGCCAAGTTCCACGCTTAACTGCCGGAGAACAATACAATTGCTCAATGTCATCATAAGTTATTGTTTCTTTGTCAGATTGTTTAACATTTAGGGCATCAAACTCATATTTTGCCAAAATTTCCATAAGATTCAAAGGTTCTTCACGCATAATTTGAATTATGGCTCTCAACTCTCCTGTCCTTTGGTCAAGCCCCAAAATCCCATCAAGAAACTTTTTGCTAAACTTGCCCCAATCAGAAATTTTCAAGCCTTTGATTTCTTTAATCTGTTTGGCATCTAAAATATTTGAATATGTCTTATGAAGCCACCTTTGAAGTCTTGACTTGTCACTCATATAAGTTGCATGAGCAATGATGTCTTCAACCTCATCTCTATGCTTTTCAATTTCGCCATTCAAAATTCTGTTAAAGTTTTTGTAAATGTTCATATTTGCCATAAGCTTGTCCGAAATTCCTGAAATGCTAATTTCATCTCCACTTTCAACAAATCCTTCACTTCTTAAAAATGTTTTCAATTCAGAAATTTTAACTGAACCAAACTCTTTGTATTTTTCAAGAATTTTCTCTTTAATTTCTCGTGTCAATTTTTGACCATTTATTTGCAAGTTGTTTAGTTCTTGCAAAACCATATATTCTGAATACAAAAGTGAGCATTTTGGAAGAACCGGCTCGTTAGATAGATAACTGCAATTGTTTTGCATTCTCTTTATAAACTCTTGTTCGCACTTGTCATAATCAACAACGCTCTCAATGTTCCAAGGCAAAATTTTTTCATCTGTCCTTCTAACAATCCATGCATTCTTGCTGTTTCTTGCAGAAAGTGGCCCAACAAAATATGGAATTCTATACTCCAAAATAGACAAAATTTTGTCTGTGGTGGTCAAACCTTCGTCATCTTTTTCAGACAAAAATTCGTATTTGTTTTTTGCATTGTTCAAAATAACTTCAAGCTCATGCTTGTTAACTTGATATGGAATAACACTGTTGGCACTTGTTCTAAGTTTTGGCAAAAAGTTATCTTCATCAATAGATTGAATAATTGCTTTAACGCCATCACTCTCCATTGCTTTTTCATTTGAGCTTAAAACTTTTTTAACATATTTATAAAAGTCAGCACGAGAGCATTTGCTTGAAATCTTCTTTTCTTTAGACGCATAATTTGAACCATCAATATATTTAACATAGTTATTTATGGCATGGTCCGTAACTTTAAACATCTCGTTATATTGGTCTGGGTAAAATTCTTTCATAATACTTTTAAATTTGCGCAACTGCTCTTTATGTAATTCAAATTTATCAACCATTGCAAAACAAAAATATTTGTTATTGCCCAAAATCTTTTTAAATGTGATCCTGTCATATATATTTTTTGCTGAAAGAATAATTGAAACTGCTTGTTCCCCTATCGTTCCAACATCTGCAACAAATTGTTCAAAAGTTTCTGGCTCAACATCAAAACCATCAATCTTTGCATCAATTTCAAGTTCGTTTTCTTTTGTGCTGAAAATCGATTTTGCATTTACAACACCACCACTTATTGCTTTTAAAAGTGATGTGATGTTTGAATTTTTGTTATCAAAAATACTTGCAAGCCTTTCAGCAAGTGCGCTAACCTTGAAATGAGTTTTTGACAGTTCTTCATCAAGCTCTTTCAAACTATCCTTTTGTTGTTTAGACAAATTGCTTGCTTTTGATAAAGAAAGAAATTCATAGTCACTTAAATCTGAATCTCCAACAATTTGATTTTGCAAGTCACTAAACAAAACATCCAAACCTGATGCGTCCAAGTTTTCAACATTAAATGACTCCGAAAGAAAGTTGCCTCTGTGTTTCAAAATATTGTGTATCGCAAGATACAAAAATCTTATGTCCTCTGCTGGCGTTTCAACACATTTTTTTCGCAAATGATATATTGTTGGATTGTTTTTAAAAAATTCCTTATCATTAAGTTTACTATCAAAAAATAATGAGTTTCTAGAAAATATACCCGCAGCTTGTTTGTCGTCTTCCCAAAGAGCACTCGCTTTTAAACGAGCAAAAAAATCTGGGTCAACCTTATCAATCTCTTTTTCAAACAAACTTCTCAAAAGCATCAATCTTTCTTTTTGCCTTTGAACGCCACGCCTTGCACAACGCTTTGCTCTTCTTTTTTCAGCAGTTTGAGCTTCATCAAAAAGCATCACACCCCACAGGTCACGCCCCTTTTTGTTAATTAGATTGTAGTTTTCATCGGTTGCGCAAAAGCCTACACTTGATGTTCCAATATCAAGACCGACATAATATTTTGAATTTTTTTCCATAAAACACTTGACTCCTTTTGTTTTTTGTTATAACCTATAGGTGAAATTACATAACAAGTTCAAATAAATTTGTTCTAACCACCCTTTTGGTCAACCAGTTGCGATTACTTCAGGAACTGGTTTTTTTTTGCTTACAAATCAATTATAATATAGTCCGATAAAAAACTTCAAACAATAACACAAAGTTTAGTCAATTCGACAAAGTTCGACCTTTTTCGCACAATAAATTATGCCAAAAATCATAAAATTAGCCACAAAAAGCACTTTTTTATAGAACTTTTTTTCAAAAACTATTTCATGAAATTTTGCCATATAACGAAAAAGAAGGTTTTTTCAACCTTCTTTTTTGTGCAAATAATTTATTGTAGAATTTGTTCGGTCATTTGCAATTTATTCTACTAAAATTTATAGCAAACAATATGTGCTTCAAATTTGTAACTTTTAAAAAAGGAGTATAAAAATTACATATTAAAAACTGAGTAAATAAATTTGAAGCACATACCAGCTTTGCTAAAATTTAGTTGCGGGAATTATAATCTAAATTTGAAATTTACATCAGCAAAACTTGCACAAACGCAATTAACTTTCAACCTTAGTGCATTATTTCTATTGTTTTAATCTCCATACTTTCTTCTCATATCTTCTTTTCGTCTTTTTTCATAATCTTTATATGACTTCTCTAAATCTTTGTCTATTTTTGCTATAACATCTAATGTATGTTTATTCTTCACTTCATCTGCCTTTATGCTTAAATTAACACCAATCCAAGCAAATAAATGCACAAACAATTCAATAAAAGCATTCAACATATTTTTTATCTTCCTTACATTCTCTTATTATTTTTTAACAGTTGCAAACACGGGGAAAATTATAATTTATCTATAAAAACATCTTTCAAACTTTCTTTTTCTAAATTCTTGTTCAAAACTATCCAACAACGATGTTTTTCATCTCTTTTTGCAAGCCCTTCAAACTCAAAAATTTGTAGCAATCTTACAGCAGTTGAAAAATCCAATTCAAAATATTTTTGAACTTTTGATGCAGAAATCAGGTCAAACTTGCAAAATTCGTCTATTCGTGATTCAAAACTATCAAAATTAAGTTCTTCATCTGCACTGTCGTCTTCTTCATTTTGTGGGTCAAAATTTTGAATGGGAACATCATTGATTGCAGCATAATTGTAACTTTTTATTTGTTTGCTAGTGTCAATTTTGTCGTTTATTTGAAAAATGGTCGTCACTTTGTTAATGCCAACACAGTGCTCATCAATGCTCATTCCAAAAATCACGCAAACATCTTTTGGCAAACCTTCCGTAACTGAATTGATAAATTTGTATATTTTATCAATCATCACATCTGGACCTGCCAAAATTGATATAACAACTTGATTTGGTCTTTCTATTTTTTTGATAATTTTACCATATTGTTTGAGATATTTTTTTGCAAGGTCAATGCCATCTTTATTTTCAAAAATAAAGCCATCAATGATTTTGCAATTTTTAATATCGTTTTCGTCAATACCAATCACTGTTTGTTTGCCATTGACCACTTCATTTAACAAATTTTCCAACGTCTCTTTTTCCATAAAACCTCATCATTTTTTGTTTGTAGCAACATTTTAACACACTTTTTTAGCCAAAATTCAAAATAGTGGTATATAAAGCAAACTTTTTTAAAATTTTTTAAAAAAGTTTTAAACCTTAAATATAGTCAGCAAAACATCTTGTTCAATATCTCACATATTTTGTAGCCGATGCATTGCTCTTTTCACTCTTCCACCTCAACTCCACCAAAAGCGCCGTAGTTTAAATACGCCTCAAATTTTGCAAATATCTCTTTCAACTTACTGCTTTATAACACATAACCCCCATCTAAGAAAATGTGAAACAACAAGTAATTTTTTAACAGCGGCATCATCAATCCCACATTATTTAAGCAAACAAAAAGAACAGCGTAAATCAAAACACTGCTCCTTTTTCATTTTATCATTACAAAATTTAATATGAATTTTTTTAAAGCCTATATTTTTTTCATATCTTCATAACGAATTGTGGTATCCCAACCACCAACAACTTCGCCTTCGTGTTTATTGATACCAGTATAACTTAAACTGCTATCTTCATATCTACGGAATTGGAAAACCGCTTGGTTCATAAGTCCAGCATTGAATAATCCAAGAGATGTTAGGAGTTCAAAATCATTTACTTCAAGACCTGTAACTCTTTTAAAAAGCCCCGGTTCAAGTTGTGTTATAACGTCTTGCAAAACTTGTTCACGGAAATCTGTTAAATACATAAAGATTGGAATACGAGTCGCAAATTTGATAAGTTTTTCTTGAATTTGTTTTCTTTTTGATTTGTATTCTTTTTCTTCTTCTGAAATTTCTTTCTTTTCTTTTTCTGTTAAATCTCTGCCTTCGTCACTTGCTTCCTTTTTAATCTTCTTAACAGCATTAGATTTGTTTACAATAATCTCAATATCGCTTTGCATATTAAGGTTTCTAAAGCCTTCAATACTCATCAATGCTTCCATTGCTTTTGGATTGTTTAAAAGTCTTTCAAGCGTTGCATTTTCAACATTAACAAGCATTGCACTTTCCCAACGTCTAGCAAGAAGAGTTGCGGTTGTTCCACTTGTTGCAATATCCAGTAATTCGCCCGGACTGATGTTTTTCATTGTCATGCCATCATAAGATAGCACTGGCAAAAATTGAATAAAGTCGGCGACTTTCTTTTCTGGGTTTGTGTCAGATATATCAAGCCTACAAGAATATTCTTGTATTTGTCTTAATGCTCTGTCTGGGGCAAAATCAAATATGTAACATTCCTTTTTGATTATTTCTTCTTCGTTAGGGTTTAGTCCGTCAGGATTTTTAAGCGTCCAAGGAGATTGAACACGAAATGCTGATTGGAAATATGTTTCTGGACTAGATAGGTTTCTTAACATAAAAATTCCAGTCCAAGGTTTAACTGTTACGCCAGTTGTAAGTTTTCCACAAGAAAGAGTAATTGTTTTTGTCTTTAATGGTTCACTTGTCATTGCTCGCTTTACTGGTTCTAATGCCGATAGTCCAACACCAGCACGAGTGCCAGCACAAACAATAACTTTGTAATCGTGGTAAAACATATTTTGTTTTTCTTTAAGCAAATTTCCCATAGCATAACAACTTGCAACATTTGGCAAAAACCAGAATGTATGTTGTAAAACTTCTTGCAAATTGGCTTTATTTGTTGTAAATGGAAGAATGGCTTTATCTGCACCTTGTTTTAGATTGTCAACAGTAGTTTCACTAAAATTACCACGAATTAGGTCAAGCCATTTTTGAACTTCTTCTTTATATACAAATTCAGCAGTTTCATATTCGCCTTTTGCAGAGAAAAATGTATTTAGGTCAAACTCGTTATATTCGCCTTGAAGTGCAACTTCTCTAATTGAATCTGGAAGCTGATAGGTCATCAAAACCATTCTTGGAAGCGAGGCATAAGGATTGTTTTCGCCTTGCCAATTTTCTTTTGCTCGTTGTTCGTCAGAATATGTCCAGTTATAGATTTGTTCTTCCATAAATTCGCCATTTGCAATTGCTCTAAATGGAGTGCCAGAAAGATACAAATAATATGAAGTTGTGATTGGCATAATTTGCTCAATATCACTTTCACTTTGGTTTTCTGTGAAAAGTTTGTTTGTTACATCTTTGTCAAGTTCATCTTTTTCAAAAAGTTCTTTTGCACTATCTCGCCAAGCTCCAAAATGATATTCATCAAAAACAACCAAATCCCAATTTGTTGTATGAACCCATTCGTTTTTAGGTTTAATCATTCCATCTTTAAGCCCTAAGTAATCTTGGAACGAACCAAAACAAACTATTGGCCTGTTTTTATCACATTGTTCGCCAGTAAGGTCAGTATGCCTAGATACAAATTGCCAGCCTTCAAAATCTAGGTGAGTATTCAAATCTTCTTCCCAAGAACTCTCAACGGCAGGCTTAAAAGTTAAAATTAGTATTCTTTTAAATCCCATTTTCTTTGCAAGTTCATAAGTTGTAAAGGTTTTGCCAAATCTCATTTTTGCATTCCACAAAAAGTGTGGAACCATGTGAGAGTTTTCTTTTTTGATAGAGTTAAAATATTTTATTGTTTTGTCAATTGCCTGTTTTTGCTCTGGGCGAAGTTTAAAGTTTTGCGTTCTGCGCTCTCTGTTTTCAATTTTATTTTTCAAAGTAAAAACAGCAGATTGAACATCTCTAACTGTGCATTTAAACCATTCACCATTAGGATTATCAAAACCTTGTTTTCTTAAAAGTCTGTGAACTTCGTGGTCATCAAAATACGAACCATCATCTCGCACACTGCTTTCAGCAAAAACAATTTTATATGGTAATTCTCCAGGTCTAAGTGTTGGATATTGCTCGGCAACTCTTTGCTCAACATTGATTGTGGTATATCCAATTTTCAAAAGACCTGGATATGCTTTATCTTCATACGCATAAATTTGTGGTTTAATTTGTCTAGGAAAAAATTCTTTGTTCATTGGTTAATCTCCTGATTTATTAAGCTTTCATATAGTTTAGAAATTCTGATCAACTCATCTTTGCATCCAAAAATAATAGAATTTGAATTATCTTTAAATAAAAAATATGTGATTAGGTTTATTCTTGTTATAATGGATTCAAGCCCATTTGGAATAGTAAGTATTTTTTTGCTAAAAACATTTTGGTTACCAATTAAAATAAACTTATCTTTATCTAAAGGTAAAATTGCTGATACTTGATAATCATAACAAAATTTCTCGCAACATTCTTCATCGGTAAAAATTAAATATGTAATTAAATTATTACTCATTATAAGTGGAATGTCTGTTTTATTTACCATGACAATAAAATTGTCTAAGTTCTCATTAGAAGAATTTGAAAAAAATTTAATAAATTGTTCATGATTCATATTTGTTTTTGTTAATGACGAAAAGGATTGAAAGAAATCTTTATTTCGCAAGGGGGTATAATGTATCATCTTATTTAAGATGCTTTTTTCGTTATTTGACAATTCTTTTTTATTTTGATTTGATAGCCGTTTAATAACTTCTCCTAAAGGAGTTTCTAAAGTATTATTTAAGAATTCTTCCATTTCATCACTAAAATAAAAATCTTCGGCACCGATTAAATCTAATTCTTTTTCTTTTATGGTTAAATCTTTATCTAAATAATTAACAACTAATTTATCATCTTGATTATTAAATGCAAATTTTTTATATAATTGTTTTGGTATTTCTACATGGGAATGTATAGTTTTTTTCTTCATTTTTCTCCCTTTTACTCCATAGGTTTTATTATTGACTCAATAAAGTCAGATTTTTGCTGTTGCTACAAAAACAATATTTTTCTAGTTGTTGTTTTGAATTACTGATTTCAAATAAAACAAACTCAATTTCTGTCGAATTGAGTTTAATGATACTTATGCCATATCTATATTTTCTATCGCCATAGACTTGTTTTTTTACTTTATCAGTATCACAATCATTGTTCTTCTTAATTTCGCAATATAAGATGTTGCAATTATCTGTTCCTCTTTCATGGATTAGAATGTCTGGTCTTATATATGGATTCTTATCTTTATCATATCTCTTTTTTTGATTCTCTAGTTTCGGATTATCTTTATCTCTGTTGTATTCAACATCCACTCTAACCTTGTTATTCATACTCTCATTAAGTTCTTCATGAATATACATCGCAAGCCTGCCAGATAAACATTGTTCATGCGTGTCTCTTTCAATCGCATCTAAATCAAACTCATAGAGTTTAACAAAAGCTTCCTGCAAAATATTTAAAAGTTTACTTTTATCAATCATTTCCATTTTCCACTCCAACTTCCGGTCTAACCATAGACTCTATAAAATTTATTTCTTCTTGTGTTAATTTATATTTAGCATATAATTCTTTATCTGTCCAGTGTTTTGAAAAATCTTGCATTGGTATTAACGTGTAAACTTTTGACATTGCATCTTGAGTTACTTTTTTTAATCCCATTAAAAAATGAAAAAATTTGGTATTTACATAACTTATTACATTTTCACATTCTTTTTTAGTTTCAAAAGGTCCATACATTATGTAAGTTTGAGTACATAGTGAATTTGGTTCGCCCAATATTGGCTTTATTATATCGTTACCAAGTTCTCCGGAACCGATTGCCTTAGGGACATAAACTTTCCATTTATCTATCCATTCCTTATTTTTAGAAATAATATAATTTTGTGGTAAGTATCCAGTTCTCTTATTAGCATAAACCTTAATATTTCCACTTAGTGCAAAGTCATTAAAACTTGAGTATAACCCAAAAGGTGTTTGCGGACTAACAATTTCAGAAAAAGATTGTTCATGCAATTCTGAAACTTTTCTAATAATTGAGATTGCTTGATTATATCTTATAAAAGTGTCATTGTTTTCTTCAAGTAAAGGACGTTCAGATTGTGTAATCGTATTGTTTTTATGAGTGTAAATTTTACATAATCCACGATTATCTCTATCCCAAAGAAAATAACATACTCCACCTTTTATTTCGACACCAGAGAAACAATCGCTAGCGTCAATGAAATCGTGTATTATTCGCAGTCTGTCATCATGCAACATCTCATCTCTAAACTCGTCTAATCCACGACCACCAGCAAACCAACGACTTGGTATAATCATTGACAAATATCTAGGTTGTAACCTTTTAGCCTGCTCAACAAATTTTTGATATAATGAAATAGCATAACTTTCTTGCTGGACACCAACATTTAATTGATAAGGTGGATTGCCAATAATAACATCAAATTTCATATTAAATAACTCCTGTGGATTTTCTGTGTGAATAAATTCGTAAGCATGAGTTTCCATACTGTCATCTCTTGTGTATGTTTCTACGCTATCGCTTACACCACAAAATTTGCATTTGTGGTTTTCAAAAGTATGCTTAATTTTGTCAAACTTAATATTTCCATTTGCAGCATTGAAGGTTGTCGCAATAGAATACTTTCCATTAGCAGTTTTGCTACAATAAACACTTCTACGAGAAAGCAAACTTGTAAGTTGTGTTATTGCAATTCCGTAAAGTTGTTTTGTGAAAATGTGGTTTATTCTTTCTTGCAAATTTGGAATTTGTTTTTCCAAACCAACAAGCAATCTTTTTGCAATCTCTCGCAAAAACACTCCACTTTTTGTGCAAGGGTCTAAAAATGTGGTATTGGGTTTTTCAAAAAGTTCTTGTGGCAACATATCAAGCATTTCATTTGCAATTTTTGGGCTTGTAAAAACTTCATCAGAACTCAAGTTTGCCAAACAATTTAAGACATCTGGATTATGTGTTTCATTTTTCATCGGTGTCATTCTCCTTTAAGTTTAAATAGTGTGTGAGTGGATATGTTTTGATTGGCTTTTCAATAAAATCACCAAACAAAGTTTCTTTTTTATCATTTTGGGTAAGTAATTGCTCATAATGGAAATCTCGTCTTTGAACCAAACTGCCTTTTACGAAAGACCATTCAGCAAAAGTGATTGGTTCATTCTCGTTTGTTTTCATTGAGAGAGCGTCACCACACAAAATGTTTTTTGACAAAATAAATTTGACAATATCCAAATACTCTTGCTTAATATTTTTTTTGAAAAGTGCTTTATATTCTTTCTCAAAAAATTCAAACAAACGATTTTGGCACTCCAAAACATTGTCTGGCATAATGTCAACGCCATAGCAAGACATAACTGCAATAAGTCCGTTTTTTTCATATTCCCATTGACTTTTTTTGTATCTTGATTTAACAACTTCCAGCTTTCGCCTTAAAATTTCAATCAAAAAATTTCCATTTCCGCATGCCGGTTCTAAAAATCTGCTATCTATTCTTTCAGTTTCTTGCTTTACCAAATCAAGCATTGCATTTACTTCTCGTTCGTTTGTAAACACTTCGCCATGTTCTGCGACTCTTTTTTTTGACTTTACCTGACTAGACATATAAAAAGGTCTCCTTGCTTTTGTTGCAAAAAGACCTTTTTATGCTTTTTATTTGGTTTCAATTTTAGCCGCTTATTGCTTTATTA
>ERZ808240.929-NODE-929-length-37317-cov-39.017900_pt1 | contig 37317 bp, 32 predicted proteins | sample MGYA00521084_ERZ808240 | MGnify/ENA primary metagenome ERZ808240 (study PRJEB31516, sample SAMN03275571) | gut metagenome | biome: mammalia-associated habitat; material: feces | host: Papio cynocephalus | place: Kenya | collected 2012-08-06 ... | reverse complement strand
AATTCTTTTTTAGAATTTTCAGGGTTGCATTGCTGTTTATTTGTCAAGGTTCTGTAAGGTAATTCATGTTAAGAAATACCAACGGAGAAGGAGGGATTTGAACCCTCGCGCCGCTATTAACGACCTACTCCCTTTCCAGGGGAGCCCCTTCAGCCTCTTGGGTACTTCTCCAAATAGCTGAATAAGTTACTATCTTAAATTACCTCTGCGGGATAATTCCCGACCGGAGAGGGTGGGATTCGAACCCACGCGCCCTTGCGGACAAACGGTTTTCAAGACCGCCTCGTTATGACCACTTCGATACCTCTCCATTCGCTTACCTCTCGGTCAGCGCAAGGATTATTCTAGCAAACGAATCCTAAAGTGTCAACATCTTTTTTCACTTTTTTTGATTTTTTTTAAATTGCTTTTGATTTACGACATTTTTGTATTGCATGCAGTTTTTTCGGCAAAATCTATTCCCGCAGATAACTTTCGCATACGATCATGTCCTCCGGTGTCGTCAGTTTGATATTGCGATAGCTGCCTTCCACCAGCTTTACTTTTTGAGAAGTCATCCGCTCTACGACCATGGCATCGTCCGTAATGGATACCCCCGCCTGCAGCAGTTTTTCTTCCTGCTCCAGCAGTTTTTCATATGCATCCAGCACAAGCGGATAAGAGAACGACTGCGGTGTCTGCACTGCCCATACCCTCTTCCGGTCCGGCGTTGTGGCGCAAAAGCCTTCTTCATCCGCGATCTTGATCGTGTCCTTTACAAGCGTTCCCGTTACACAGGCATGATATACCTTTGTTTCTGCGATCATCTGCCGGATCATTTCTTCCATTACAAAAGGTCTGGCACCGTCATGGATCAGTACAATTTCACAACTGCTCTGCTTAAGCGCCTTAAGCCCACAGGCAACAGAGTGGTACCGCTCTTTTCCGCCCGGAATGATCTGTGTTACCTTGCGGAAACCGTAACGCTCCACGATCTCCGCTTTGCAATAGTCGATCTCATCCGCTCCCGTTACCAGTATGATCTCATCCACATCACTTTTTTCAAACGCTGCCAGCGCATAATATAGAACAGGCCTGCCGCCCAGCAGCATAAACTGCTTTGGCTGACCCGCCTGCATTCGTTTTCCCTGTCCTGCAGCCAGTACAATGGCTGCTGTTTTTTCTGTATTCACTTACCGCTCCCCCAGCTTCAGATTCGGGACTGCATTCAGATCCCATCCGCTTCTTGTTCCTTTGCAATATTCATAATAGCCTGCCACTGCGATCATGGCCGCATTGTCGGTACAGAAGATAGGCGACGGGCGATAAAAGTCAATATGCCGTTTTGCACAGGCTTCTTCCATTGCGGCACGCAGAGCGGAATTGGACGCAACACCACCTGCGATTGCAAATTTTCTGAAACCATATTGCTCACAGGCATGCATGGCATGCTCCACCAGTACATCTGTAACCGCCTTCTGGAAAGAAGCTGCCACATCTGCCGTGTTAACAGACTCTCCTTTCATCTCACAGGAATTCAGATAATTCAATACAGCAGACTTTAAGCCGCTGAAACTGAAATCATACTCGTTCTCACCCACTTTTGCACGAGGAAAATGAATTGCCTCCGGGTTACCTTCCTTTGCCACCTTGTCAATCTTAGGGCCGCCCGGATAGCCGAGACCGATCGCTCTTGCCACTTTGTCAAAAGCTTCTCCTGCCGCATCATCACATGTCTTACCTATAATCTCATATTCTCCGTAATCTTTTACAACAACAAGATGGGTATGTCCGCCCGATACAACAAGACAGGCAAACGGCGGCTCCAGTTCTTTATGTTCAATAAAATTGGCACTGATATGCCCTTCGATATGATGCACTCCGACCAGAGGCTTGTCCGCCGCAAATGCGATTGCTTTCGCCTCTGCCACACCGACAAGAAGCGCGCCCACCAGCCCCGGACCATATGTAACCGCAATGGCAGTCATATCATCCAGTGTCACATCCGCATCCGTAAGTGCCTGTGTCACCACCTGATTGATCCGTTCAATATGCTTTCTGGAAGCGATCTCCGGTACAACGCCGCCATACAGCGTATGCAGGTCGATCTGTGACGAGATCACATTGGACAGCACTGTCCGTCCGTTTTTGACAACAGAAGCTGCTGTTTCGTCACAGGAGCTTTCGATCCCGAGGATCAGAATGTCTTTTTGTTTTGTTTCCGTTTCCAATTCCGTTTTCTTCATTTCCATATCTAGTTTTCCTTTTGTACCAGTTTCCATCCATAGATCTTGTAATGAGAATTCCCGTCTTTTCTCAGAATAAATACAATGTTGGAATTATACAGCAGTCCGTCCTGCTTGATCCCATATATACAGTAAAGGCGCGCCCAGTCATAGCCATCTTTCGTGAACGTTTCCACATCCACACTGGAAGACGGTGTATAGCTGACGATCGTCCGCTTTTTCTCCTTAAACTCTTCAATATCTTTCTTTAGTGCAGAAAGATACCGTTCCTCATCCTGATGCTCCACAAGTTCCTCATCGTACAGCTCCGTTATCTTATATCCAAGCTGCTCGACCTCTTCCTCTGTATTGTCTTCATTATAAAAGCATTGTGTGATCTGGCTGAAATATTTTACAACCTCCCGCGGTGTCGGCGGATAATTTGTCTCCAGATCTCTTGTCAGCACTTCCTGCGTGGCAGTCAGTGTCTGCAGTTCACGATCCGCATCCTCTGCCTGAGAAACATCCCGATTGGAGAGATAATAGTAATAGCCCACGATCAGAAGCAGCATGACAACAGCCAGAACGATGCCTTTGATATTATGCTTTTTTTTCATATGCCATCTCTCCTTTCCCGCGGTTTATATGATCCGCGTCATTTCTGTTTTTCTAGTTTTCGTCTTCAAAATCGAGTTCTATTGTCTGACCGTCCTTTGCGGTGATCGCATTCGGGAAGATTTTCGTTACCTGCGGCAGATACTGATCCGGCCATGGAAGCGACGGACTGTAATGTGTCAGCCACATCTGTGATACCTCTGCTGCTTTTGCCAGATTGGCAGCCTCATAAAAGGTCATATGCTTATGTTCTTTTGCCTTTTGCTGTTTATCCGGTTCACCGTACATGCCCTCGCAGATAAAAAGATCCGCATGCGCTGCATTTTCTTCAATGGATCTGGTCGGTCTGGTATCCGTACAGTAGGTCACCTTGATTCCTTTACGCGGACTGCCCATTACCATATCCGGTGTATAAGTTTTTCCTTCAAATTCTACGATATTTCCTTTTTGGAGCGGATTCCAGAGCTGCACCGGTAAGCCGAGTGCCTTTGCTTTTTCCACCTGAAATCTGCCGGCTCTTTCCACGATCAGATTATAGCCGTAGCAGATCACATTGTGATTGACCCGGAACGCTTCGATCCGGTAATCCCCCATATCGATCTGTTCAAACGGCTGTGAAAGCTCATGGAACCTGAGCTCAAACGGAAGTTCCGGAGCGATCATCCGAAGCGCACCGACAACCTTTTCCAGTCCTTTGGGTCCAACGATAAGAAGCGGCTCTGTCCGTTCTGCATTTCCCATAGTCAGGAGCATACCAGGCAGTCCGCTGATATGATCCGCATGAAAGTGGGTAAAACAGATCACATCAATAGGCTTGGGGCTCCAGCCCTTCTGCTTCATTGCGATCTGCGTGCCTTCTCCGCAGTCGATCAGTATACTTTTTCCGTTATAGCGCGCCATCATTGCCGTCAGATAGCGGTATGGGAGAGGCATCATTCCACCTGTTCCCAGCAAACAAACATCTATCATCTCTTATCCTCAACTCTTATTCTGCCTGCCACTCAAATTCCTCCTTCTCCGTCACCGGGATTGCGAAAGATTGTATCATTTTATCGTAGCAGTCCTCACACAGATCAAAGCTGTGTGTCACACCATCTTTACGGGAAAAATACCCGAAGTTCTGTCGTCCCTCATATGCAGCCTCCATCAGCATTCCGTTTTCTGTCTTAAGCTGTCTGCCGCATCCGTTGCAAAACATTTTTTTCAGTCTCTTATTTCCATCGTATATCTTCATTTCTGTTCCTCCACGGTTTCTTCTGTTTCTTCCATTTTAGCCTGAACAAAAAAGAATAACCACAGGTAATTATTGTTAGCACTGGCTAACGTTTCCACATGATATACGCATCTTCTTTCGGCTTGTCATAAAAGCCTTTCCTGGTGCCTTCGATCTGAAATCCACAGGATTCATACAGCCGTATTGCGGCCGTATTTGATACCCGCACCTCTAAAGTGAATGCATGAACGCCTCTCTTTTCACTTTCCTGCATAAATTCCTGCAAAAGTCTTGCGGCAATTCCCTGCCTGCGGTAAGCCTCATGCACAGCAACCTGATTGATATCTCCCTCTCCCATGATACAGTACTGCCCGCAATAGGCAACAACTCTGCCACTTGGCACATCCTCCGCAACCATATAAAAGGTCTGGCTGCCGGCAGCTGCCTCAGACAATGCCTGCTTACTCCATGGCATTGAAAAATAAGCCTCTTCCATGGCAGAAATCTGTTCTACATCCGAAAGCATCATTTCACGAAATACGATCACTTCTGCATCTTCTCCATTCGTTCTCTCTCTGCCTGGGACAGTCTCAGATAATCCGGCCTGTGTTCCGCCGCCGTTACATATTCGCCGCGTTCATAATAGCTTTTGGCAAGCACGGCAAGTGCTGCTGCACTCTGCCTGTTACAGTTAGCCGGTGCGAACACATAAGGCACCTTTGTCTGTTCCCTGATAAGTGTTTCATAAACTGTAGCACCATCTCCGAGATAGACAACCTGCTGTCCTCTTGCATTGATCTTTTCAATGATCTCTTCCACGCCCGTCGCACACTGCGGCTCTATGACCTGAAACTCCATTCCCTGCCCGATCGGACCAAAGCCGTAAAGTCCCGTATAGACCTGCTGCCTTCTGGCATCCATCATCGGGCAGATCAGAGGTACACCATACAACTGATAGGCAAGTGCATCCACAGTCGGCACTTCTATGATCGGTCTGCCGAGTGCAAGCCCCAGTCCTTTGGCAGTTGCGGAGCCGATCCGAAGGCCTGTGAAAGACCCCGGTCCCTTTGCCACCGCGATCGCATCAATGGTCTTTTTATCAAATTCTGTCATTTGCATAATTTCCTGCAGCATCGGAAGCAGTGTCTGTGAATGTGTTTTTTTATAATTCACGCTGTACGTTGCAAGAATACTGTCATCTTCAAGGATTGCCACGCTGGCAACCAGTCCCGAACTGTCTATTGCTACGATTCTCATACTGCACCGCCTTCTTCTATTTTGATCCTCCGGTAAGCAAATCCCTTTTCCGGATCTTTTTCGATCGTGATCCATTTTGTATTGGCGGGCATCAGTTCCCTGATAAGTCCTGCCCATTCCACAAGGCAGACACCGTCTCCGTAAAAATAGTCCTCATAACCGATCTCGTCCATCTCCTCCGGATCTCCGATCCTGTATACATCAAAATGATAAAGTGGCAGTCTGCCCTCTTCATAGATCTGCACGATCGTAAAAGTCGGGCTGCACACAGATTCTGTGATACCCAGTCCTTTTGCAAGTCCCTTGGTAAAAGCGGTCTTTCCTACACCAAGATCGCCGCAAAGCGCATAAATCTCACCGGGAACAGCCTTTTTTCCAAGTTCTTCGCCAAGCAGAAAGGTATCTTCTTCTTTATAACTATCCAGTATCATATCTTCACCCTGTCTGTCGTCAGTCTTTTACAAATTTATAGTATACCACAATCCGTGACATCTGTATATGCCGCCTTTCCGTCTTTTCCATATCACTGGCGTATCTTTACCTTTTTCGGATCCATATAGCGGCAGATCAGCTCAATCACCGTCACGGTATTTTCCGCAAGATCTGCACGCGGGAAGATGGAAGCATTGACCTTGGATGTGTAAATGATAATGCTTTTTCCGGTTGCAACAGCCTGGTGCATATTCTCCCAGCGCTGCATTTCAACCTGGTCTCCCTGCGAAACATAAATACCTTCTTTTGTAAATATATAATGAAGCGGCTTTTTAAATGCCTCATTTGTAAGTGCCTGTCTTTTTGCACTCAGATAAAGATTCCACGGCAGGTATAAAATGATCACAATACCCGCGATCAGATATAAAACCCCTGCATTCCGCATTGCAAAAATGATGGCAAATACGCCAATGATCGTGGCGATCAGCCCGCCCGGACTTGTATAAGTATGACGCAGCATATAATCATAGAGAACGGAAGTATTCATATGCACGTCCACTTCATATAAAATATCTTCCTTTGCCGGCATGGAAACCTTCGGTTTTTCCGCATTCTCCGTTTCTTCCGCAGCTGCATCTGCTCCTGCCTCCGTCTGCTCTGCCGCATTATTTTGCAATAAATCTTTCATTTCTTCTGCCATGAAAGCACTCCTTCCCGTCTGACTTTGTTCCTTTTCTGCTACATCATAGTATAGACCGAAAAAAAGTGCAAGCAAATACGCCTGCACTTTTTATAAAGAAATCATGAACTTTTCTTTTTATTCGTGTCTGAGTGCTTCGATCGGACTCAGCTTTGCCGCTTTCTTTGCCGGATAAATACCGAAGAACAGACCGACACCGGAAGAAAACAGTGTTGTTACAAGCACCGTGAGTGGTGATATGGCCGCGGTAAATCCCATGAAACCGCAGACAACATTAGCCCCAAGTACACCTAAGATAATACCGATCACGCCACCCAGCAGTGTAATGATCGCAGATTCTGACAGAAACTGCAGCATGATCGAACCGGTTCTGGCGCCCAGCGATTTTCGGATACCGATCTCTCTGGTACGCTCCGTAACAGATACGAGCATGATGTTCATAACCCCGATACCGCCTACCAGCAGGGAGATCGCCGCCACAAATACGACAAATATCGTAATATAGGAAAGAACCTGTGTGATACTGCTCATGGAGTCATTGAAATCCTGCATCTGGATACTGTTGGAATCGGATGATACATGATGCACGGAACGCAGCAGACGCATAACAGCACCTGCTGCTGCCGTTGCGTATTCCGGTCCGTCCGTAAATACGTAAAATCCCTGGAATGTATCCACATAATAGCCAAAAGCAGAGCCCATTGTCGTAAGTGGGAGCTCCATTTCCACCTGATCAAAGCTCATCAGCATGGAGCTGATTGCAGAGGATGCACTGTCCTGCCTGATCCCGACGATCGTTGATTCCATTGTAATGCCGTCGATCGTCACCTCAAAAGTTCTGCCCAGCACATCCGTTGTTCCGAACATGGCGATCGCACTGTTTTCGCGGATCACACATACTTTATTAGCAGCCTCATAATCTGCCTTTGTAAAATATCTTCCTTTGATGATCGGATCATTATATAAATACTGCTGCGCCACTGTGCCACCATACAGATACGCATCAAAATTTCCTTTTGGTCCCTGTGCGGTTCCATATGTCTGGTAGTTTGGACTGACACCTTTTACATGATCGATCTTTTCCTCGATCAGATCAAAATCTTCCGTGGTAAATTCCACTGTTTCTTCATTATCCGGCTGTGCATTTCCCACCGACCCGCCGGAATAAAAATACAGCTGTCCGCCTGCCAGATTGTTCAGTTCATCACTGACCTGGGAGGAAAGTCCGTTACCTATGGAAATTACCATGATCACAGAAGAAATACCGATGATAATGCCCAGCATGGTCAGAATGGATCTTCCCTTGTTGCTTCTGATATTCATCAGAGCCATTTTTATGTATTCAAATAGCTGTGCCATACTAGCCTCCCATTATTCTGCCTGCTGTGCATTCTGCGCATCTGCCTCATCTGCACTGACCGGTATCACAGCCATGCCCTCTGTCATATCTCCTGTTACATCCGTAACGACCGCATCTCCTTCGGAAAGCCCTGACAGGATCTGCACATATTCATCACTGCTGATTCCTGTTTCCACTTCTTTTCTCACCAGCACACCATTTTCCGCCACATAACAGAATACACCGTCACTGGCATAGTTTACTGCTGCGATCGGTACAAGCAGTACATTCTTTTCTTCTGCCGTTTTGATGGAAACCTTAGCTTCCACACCGAGTACAATACTGTCATCCGGGCTGTCGATATGGATGTCCGTATCGATCACAACCGCACCTGCATTATTGGTGGATGCCACCTTGCTGATATTGCTCACTTCTCCTGTATAGGATTTTCCGTTGATCGTAATATCCGCCGTCTGTCCGATTTCCAGTTTTTCGATATCATATTTGGAAACAGCAAGGGAAACCTTGAGCGCATCTGCATTCTGGATCGTAAAAAGTTCTGCTCCTTCTACTGCTGTCTGCCCCTGTACTGCCGCTACATTTGTCACAATACCGTTAAAATCCGCAGTTACACCTGCTTTTGCTTTTTCCAGCTCAGCTTTTGCCTTTTCCTCCGTCAGCTGTGCGGATTCCTTTACAACTGCCTGCTGTTTCTTCTGCAGTCCCGCTGTCGGGTCCTGCTCTTTCGCCGTATCATACTGTTCTTTCAACGCCTTATATTCCGCCAGATCTCCCTGACAGGTCTCCAGTGCGGATTTCAGATTATCCACATCATAATCAGCCAGTTTTTTCTCTACCTTTTCCAGCTCTTTTGTTTTTTTCTTTAATGCTTTGGCCGATTCTTTATCCGTATCGTCCTTCTCTGCCTTAGCTGTCAGTTCCTTGATCTCTGCCTGCAGTGCTGCCTGGTCTTCCTGCAATGCTCCCGCCTTATTGAGCTGGTCTGTCAGCTGTCCGACACATTCCGTATAATGGGCAATATATTTTAAAGAATCATCGTAATCTGCCTGTGCCTGTGCTGCTTTCTGCTGTGCATGCTCCACAGTTGTCACTGTGATGTCCGCACCATATTCGCTTGCCTGCGCTTCCAGTTCCGTCTGCTTCAATGCCTGCTCCAGATCCGTTGTGTCATAACGCAAAAGCAGATCACCTGCCTTTACACTGTCGCCTGCTTTGATGTCCAGTTCTCCGATCATGGCTCCTACCTGCGCAAAGTACGTTTTGCTTTCCTCAGATTCCACGGAACCGGATGTATCTACCGTCTGGGTAATATCGCCCTTCAGTGCCTGTGCTGTCGTCACCGGAGTTCCGGCCGCTGCTGCTCCCATGGACTGTTTTACGATACTCACCAGAAGAACCAGCAAGATCACAGCGAAGATAACCGTTACGATCTGCCAGGTCTTTATTTTCTTTTTACCTGTTTTTGTTTCCTGTTTTTCTTTTTTACTCATTTTCATAATCCCTTTCTATCCTGCCATCCTTGATGCGGATCACTCTTTTTGCCTGCTTTGCAATATCATTATCATGCGTGATCAGAATCACGGTTCTGTTTTCCGCATGGAGCTGCTTTAAAATATCCAGGATTTCCATGCTGGATGTGGAATCCAGATTACCCGTCGGCTCATCTGCCAGAATGACCGGCGGTGCCTGTGCGATCGCCCTGGCGATTGCCACTCTCTGCTGCTGGCCGCCCGACATTTCGGAAGGTCTGTGATCCATTCTGTGCGCAAGTCCCACCTTCTTGAGGGCAGCTACGGAAAGCTCCTGTCTCTCCTTCTTCGGAACCCCTCTGTAGATCAGCGGCAGTTCCACATTTTCCTGTGCGGTCAGATTGGCGATCAGATTAAAGCCCTGAAAAATAAATCCGATCTCCTGATTTCTGATATCCGACAGTTCATTGTCGGACAGCTTCGATACATTCTGCCCGTTTAATATGTAAGTTCCCTCGGTCGGCACATCCAGACAGCCGATCATATTCATCAGGGTCGATTTCCCGGAACCGGATTGCCCGATAATTGCCACAAATTCACCCTTCTGAATCGTCAGGCTGATATGATCCAGTGCCCTGACCTCGTTTTCACCGGGATTGTAGATTTTGCTGATATCCCGAATTTCCACTAATGCACTCATATTTTCCCTTTCCTTCATAAACGCAAAAGAAACCATCTGTATTATTCATGTAGTACAATAATACAAATAGTTTCTCTTGTCAACTTACATTTCCGTAAGAAATACCTCACAAATTGTGAAGATTTTCTTAAGGCAGCTCCTAACGGTTTCCTTTGATAACCGGAGAAATCCGTTTATAGATCAGAAATGTCACAAGCACATCCAGAAGTCCCTTTACAAATGTAAACGGCATATTGAAGATCACAAGTGCCTGCAGCAGATTTTTGGTGCCCGGATAGATTGCCTGATAAGCAGCTATGATCGCTTCCATCGGCATAAAGTTCGTATAGAACGGATACACCAGAAAATAATTGGAGATCACACTGATGACTGCCATGGCAAGTGCTCCCATAAAAGAACCTATGAGTGCGCCCTTTCTGTTTTTGTGCAGCTTATAAATAAGACCTGCAACAAAGACAAAGACCGCCCCCAGAATAAAGTTACTGAGTTCTCCCACGCCGCCTGTTGATGTCCGCATTAAGTGGATCAGGTTTTTGAACAGGCAGATCAGAACGCCTTCTGCCGGTCCCATGGCAAATGCACCGATCAGCGCCGGGAGCTCGGACAGATCCAATTTGATAAAGCTTGGCATGATGGGAATGGAAAATTCCAGAAACATCAGGATAAAGGAAATGGCGGAAAGCATTCCGATCATTGCCATGTTGCGTGGTGAAAATCTTTTGTTGTTCATTTTGTCCTCCTTTTTGTGGAGTCCTTCTTTTTTCCTGTAACAGCTTGATACAAAGATAGCCCCGTATCTATTGATAAAGATACGGGGCATGTTGCACAAGAAAAACACGGCAGGAGCCGCTTTCGTTTCTTCTTTCATCCAGACTTTACTGTCGGTTTTGGATTCACACCAAATCAGCCGGTTATGCACCGGGTCGTGGACTCGCACTAAGGCATCACCACCGGTAGGGAATTGCACCCAACCCCGAAGAACTTCACATTTGTATATTTTATTTTCGGCTTTCGCCTTCGCACATTAGTATAGACGCAAATGTCATATCCGTCAACCCTTATTCTTATTGGATAACTTCATCGTGAGCTGGATCCTCTTTTTCGGGATATCCACACTCATGACCTCAACATCTACCACATCCCCGACACTGACAGCTTCCAGCGGATGCTTGATATATTTATCCGTCATCTGGGAAATGTGTACCAAGCCGTCCTGATGTACACCGATATCGACAAAGGCACCAAAGTCGATGACATTACGGACAGTTCCTTTTAATACCATGCCCGGCTTCAGGTCTTTCAGATCCATGACGTCACTGCGCAGCAGCGGACGCGGCATATCCTCACGCGGATCTCTTGCCGGCTTTTCCAGCTCCTTCAGGATATCGTCCAGTGTCAGTTCACCGATGCCCAGTTCTTTTGCCAGTGCCTTCTTATCTCCGACCTTCTGCATCAGAACAGATTTCTTTGCCTGCGGCTGTGCATTCTCTTTTTTATCCTCTGCCAGTGTAACAGAGCCCATTGCCTGTGCCAGTGCTTTGCCCATGGCTGTACCGGTATTGCGGATCACAACCTTCTTTTCCTTCTTTACAGGCTGCTTCTTTACCGTCTGTTTTGCTTTTTCCAGCTCTTTTGCAGACTGCCTGATCTCTTCCATCGTCAGCCCTGTTTTGGTCAGAAGCTGCTCTACCGCCCCATAGGATTCCGGATGAACACTCGTCGCATCCAGCGGATTGTCCCCACCCTGGATCCGCATAAAGCCCGCACACTGCTCATATGCTTTCGGACCGAGCTTGGCCACCTTTAACAGCTGCTTACGGTTTGTGAATCTGCCGTTTGCTTCTCTGTAATCCACAATATTTTTGGCGACCACCTTGGAAATTCCCGAAATATAGGAAAGCAACGGTGCGGAAGCCGTGTTCAGGTCAACACCGACTTTATTGACACAGTCCTCTACAACACCTGTCAGTGTTTCAGACAGCTTTTTCTGGTTCATATCATGCTGGTACTGTCCGACACCGATCGACTGCGGATCGATCTTCACCAGCTCCGCCAGCGGATCCTGTAATCTTCTTGCGATCGAAGCAGCACTTCTCTGCCCCACATCAAACTGCGGAAATTCTTCAGTTGCCAGTTTGGAAGCCGAATAAACAGAGGCACCCGCCTCATTGACGATCACATATTCCACCTTGGTATCCAGCTCTTTCAGAAGCTCTGCGATCACCTGCTCGGATTCTCTTGAAGCAGTTCCGTTTCCGACAGAGATCAGCGATATATGATATTTTTTGATCAGCTTTTTCAAAATTTCTTTGGATTCTTTTACTTTGTTCTGCGGCTCCGTCGGGAAAATAACCGTTGTATCCAGTACCTTTCCGGTTTCATCCACAACAGCCAGCTTACAGCCGGTACGGAACGCCGGATCCCATCCAAGCACAACTCTGCCTGCGATCGGAGGCTGCATCAGAAGCTGTTCGAGATTCTTGCCAAAGACAGTGATCGCACCGTCCTCCGCTTTCTCTGTCAGTTCATTTCGGATCTCCCGTTCGATCGCCGGTGCGATCAGTCTTGTATAAGCATCTGCAATGACCTCTGTCAGAACCGGTGTTGTCACAGGGTTATCCGCCGTAATGACCTGCTTCTCCAGATAACGCAGGATGCGGTCTGTCGGTGCTTCTATCTTTACGATCAGCATCTTTTCCTTTTCGCCGCGGTTCAGTGCCAGGATACGATGTCCGACCACCTTTTTAACCGGCTCTTCATAGGCATAATAATTTTCGTAAACGCTCTGCTCTTTCTCATCCTTTGCAGTACTGATGATCTTTCCTTCCTCAAAAGTCAGCTTACGGATATAAATACGATAATCCGCTTCATCGGAGATCTGCTCTGCAATGATGTCTTTGGCACCGTCGATGGCTTCCTTTACATCTGCAACGCCTTTTTCCGCATCCACGTAAGCCTGTGCGGTCTCTGCCAGCGGCGTAGTCGCATTTTGCTCCAGAATATATGCGGCAAGCGGCTCCAGTCCTTTTTCTTTTGCAACGGAAGCTCTTGTTTTACGCTTCTGTTTATACGGACGGTACAGATCCTCCAATACCACAAGTGTCTCTGCCGCTTCAATTCTTTCCTTCAGTTCTTCTGTCAGTTTTCCCTGTTCCTCAATACTGCCCAGAACACTCTGCTTTTTATCCTCCAGATTACGGAGATAGGTAAGACGCTCGTAGAGATTACGCAGGATCTCATCGTTTAATGCGCCGGTCACTTCTTTACGGTATCTGGCAATGAAGGGAATGGTATTCCCCTCATCGATCAGCTTGATCGTTGCCTCCACCTGGCTTTTTTTGATATTTAATTCTTCTGCTAGTTTTGCACTGATGTCCATTTTATTTCTCCATTTTTATTTCATAATACCCGCAAGCAGATAGATCAGCGGTGAATTCCAGTAGATCGTTACCTCGTTGCAGGAATAACTCTGTTCATTATCTGCGTAGCATTTTGCCGCAGGCTGTCCTTTCAGGGTTGCTTTTGCATACGGATCTTCCAGATTGGAATCCGGTCCGCCGACAAGCATGCCCTTCATTGTTTTTCCCAATACCTGGGATGGTCTGTGATGTGTATGCTCCGGCGACAGTGATCCATAGCCGGTCACAAAACAGTAACTGTTTGCATTGGTACCAAGCAGATAAGAAAGCTGACGCTGTGCATTGGTAAGGTTCACACCACTTTGCTGCTTCATCTTTGTGCCAAGCTGTTCCATCATCAGATACAGCATACCATTGTTTGCGATCGTCATGTCAGAGCCCCACGGATATGCTCCTTTAATGGTAGAACCGTAAGCATCCGCATCCAGCGCCTCCTGCATATTATCCAGCGCGAAAGTAAACTTTTTCACAAGTTTTTCCGCAAAATCCGCATCGGTCTGTTCACAGGTCAGATACGTATACATACCGTAGAAATCCACATTGGCCCAGCCCAGTCCGCCGGTCGCACCGACACTGCCAAACTGTTTCAGATGATCTTCATAGCTCTTATCGCCGGTCGTTTTGTAAAGCTCTGCAAGCGCCCAGAAATATTCGTCCTTTACAACGGTATCCGGGTATTCTCCGGTCACGATCTCCTGCGGATTTTTAAATCCTTCCCTGTCTGCATCTGCATTGGCATCCATATAGCCAAGTGCTTTTTCCGCTGCCTTTAAGCAGGTATCCGCAAAAGACGCATCAACATCTTTGTAAATTCTGCCCGCCATTGCCATCACTGCTGCAAAATCTCCTGTCGCCGCAGTTGAGATTGGGGAAAGAATGAGCTGTTCCGTTTCTTCCTGCGGCATCACGGTACTTGGGAAGTTAGCGCAGGTTACCTTATGGTAGACACCGCCGCTCGCACTGTCCTGCATCTTCAGCATCCAGTCAAGCTCATAACGTGCTTCATCCAGCACATCAGGTGTTCCGTTGCCGCTCTCCGGAATATCCATATCATCACCGAATACATCCGGATAATTTTCATAGGCAAGTAAGATATCGGCAACTGCCTTTGCACCGGATACCACATATCTGCCGTAGTCACCCGCATCGTGCCAGCCGCCCGTTACATCTTTCTTCTCATCCGTTCCGTAAATGACTGCTTCCCCGGTATGACAAGCCGGATGCGCAAAATCACCCGCCTGTTTTTCGGAAAGTTCCACGCCGCAGCGCTGCAGATATAACATTCTGACAGCATCCTTTAACAGATCCCGATACACATCATCACCGATCTTAAATTCATAAGATTCTCCGCAGGCATCGTTTTTGATCCGGTAAGTGCCCGGCTGGATCACAGAAGAAAAATCACCTGTTGCACAGTTTTCTCTGGAAGAAACATTTTTCTCTGCTGCAGTGATCTGTCCTGTGAATACGCTCTTTTCTGTGGCAGTGTCGATCACTTCAAAGCTGTTTCCGATCTCGTTGCCGCGGAAGGTTGCGATCTTGATGTCGCCCGGCTGATAACCGACCTGATTGATATTGATGTCAGGTGTTTCGATGGCTTCTGCTTCCTCTGCCCTGTTGGATGCATCCGTGATCTCCAGATCCACATTATCCAGTGTCACAATGTGTTCACCCAGATCCCCGTCCCCCTCATAGGTACCGAGATTAAAACAAAGACGTGGGGAAGGATCACTGACTTCTTCCATCGTCAGTTCATATTCATAATGCTGCATTTCTTCCGTTGCAGCGATCGTATCCGTAAAATAAGCATGGTAGTCGCCACCGTTGATCTGCAGGCGCCATACGACCGTTCTCGGTTTACTGGCAGCAAGATCAAACGCAAATTTGTAAGTAACACCCGTGTCCAGCCGGAAACCGTCATAGTAAAGCTGCACGCTGTAATCCAGGTTGCCGACATCCGTGATATCTACCTCAAGCTGTTCCTCATCATTGGTACGAAGCGATGCTTCTCCACCGTTCTTATAGGTATTCCATCTATCTGTACCGCTTTTGAAATCTCCGTTTTTGATCATATTACCGACCGGAAGTTCATCTTCTTTGCTCTCTTCCTTTGCCGGCTCCTCTTTTTCGATTTCGTCCGTTTCCTCCTCCGGCTCATCAGATGCCGCATCTGTCTCTTCCACGCTCTCTGTCTGTGCGGTTTCTTCAGCCGTTTCCTGTTTTCCACACGCCAGAAGTGACATTGTCAGCGATGCACATAGCAGCGCCATCATCAGTTTTCTTTTCATGTTTTTCCCATACCTTTCCGGGAAAGTCTCCCTCCGGTCCGTAACCCGCAGACCGCTTTCCCTTCATCAAGTATAATAAAAAAAAGTGCTTTATTCAATGAAATTTTCGTGTTATGATGAGGAAAACTATATTGATCTTTAGCAGGAGTTATTATCTATGGAAGAAATGCAAAATCAGCCCGTGCAGGAACCGGGCAATACTTATTCCTCTAAAAACAACAGTTTTACCGTATTATCTCTCTGCTTCGGTATGATCGCGATCGCGACCTGCTCCATGTTTTTCATTGCGTTACCGGCAGGCGGTCTCAGCATTTTATTTGCCGTTCTTTCCAAAGGGCGGGAGCGCAAAATGCAGGCGGTCTGCAAGGCAGGTATCATCACTTCGGCAATCGGGATCTTTTTGTCTGTCATCATCACAGGAGCAGCATTCTATATGATGTTTGCAAACCCTGATTACAGACAGCAGCTTAATGATATGTCACAGCAGATGTACGGTGAAACCTTTGATGACATGCTGAAAGAAAGGGGACTGGATCTATGAGTCTGACGATCGGTGCTTTTCAGCCATATGGCGGTTATTATGGTATACAGCCACAGGCGGGTTCTGTGAAAAATCCGGGCGAGTCTGAGATAACCGCTCCGGGGCGGAAATCCTCTCCGGCAGAATGTGAAACCTGCAGGGAACGAAAATATCAGGATGGATCCGATGAAATGGTATCTTTCAAATCCGCCTCACATATTTCACCTTCCGCTTCCGCATCAGCTGTCCGTGCCCATGAGCAGGAACATGTTTCCAATGCATTTAAACAGGCGGCTGCAGACGGCGGCAAAGTATTGCAGGCAAGTGTCAGCCTGAAGACTGCGATCTGCCCGGAATGCGGTACAAGCTATGTTGCCGGCGGTGAAACTACCACAAAGATTTCCTATACAAACGAGGAAAATCCATATCAGAAGCAGAAAAAGATCCAGGACAGCCTGCGTTACACAGGGCAGAATCTTGATCTTGCCTGCTAATTACGTTGGGAGAACATTCATAAATGAAACAGATAAAATCTTCTGCTGCTTTAAAGGCAGATGCCAGACAGCAGCTTCTCGGTAAATATAAAACAGTGATCCTTGCCTATCTGATCATGCAGTTTCTGTTATCCGGCTGTATGACATTTGCACAGGCACAGGTCAATTTAAACACAGGGACTGGAATGGGCATTTATTACCTGATCTATTTTATCCTGCTGTTATTATCCGCGATCTTTATCACCGGACAGAACCAGCTCTATAAAAACATTGCCCGTGGTCTTCCCTATTACGTCAAAGATATGTGGACAGGCTTCCACGGACTGGCAGACCATGCAATCCTGGTACATCTGATCATCTCCGGTCTGTGTCTTCTGACAGGCATTCCGTTTATCCTGTCATGCATGCTTATGGCATATACCAAAAACTATTATCTGTCCCTGCTCGTTGCAGCAACCGGTATCTTCTTTATCGTTATGTCCATCCTTTTATCGATCTGGTATTCACAGGCGCTTTACCTGATCACGGACTATCCGGAAGAATCAGCGCTGCAGCTCTTAAAGCACAGCAGATCTCTGATGAAAGGACACGCCGGCAGTTATTTCTATCTGCTGGTCAGCTTTATCGGAATCTGGCTTCTTGTTGTGCTGACCTTCGGAATCGGTATTCTTTGGGCGTATCCCTATTTTACAGCCACTAAGACGAATTATTATCTGGAGCTGACAGCACCGGAATCCATGAAACCGGAAGAGACCTAACGCCATGCGGTTTCCAGCAGTCCCATTCCTTCTTCTATCCCGGAGAGGGAAAGGGATGCATAACCAAGCATGACCCGATGGGTCTCTTTTTTTATGATCTGATAATCGGAAAGCCCATATACCTTGCAGCCCTGCTGCTGTGCTTTCTGTATCAGCTCCTGCTCCGTCACTGTTTCATCCTTTGGAGTAAGCAGCATATGCAGTCCCGCTTCTTCGCCGGTGATCGTAAACCGGTCCCGAAACGGCTCCAGACACTCCAGCATCTTTTCCTGCTTCTGGCGATACACCTTTCGCATCTTATTCAGATATCGTTCAAAATATCCTTCCGCAATAAAACGATTTAAAGCCGCCTGATCGATCCGCGATACGGTAGAGGACAGAAAGCTGCAGTTTTTCTCATAGCGTTTCAGAAGACATTTCGGTAAAACAAGATAGCTGACACGGATTGCCGGCGCGATCGATTTAGAAAAAGTTCCCATATAAATGACCTTCTCCTGTTTATCCAGAGACTGCAATGCCGGGATTGGTTTCCCCTTATACCGGAACTCACTGTCATAATCATCTTCGATCAGATATCTGTTTTCCTTCTCTTTTGCCCATGCTAGCAGTTCAAGCCGTCTTCCTACAGGCATCACGGCTCCGGTCGGGAACTGGTGTGCAGGCATTACATAGGCGAGATCTGCATCCGTCTGTCCCAATGCAGCAGCGCACATGCCTTTTTCATCCATATCCATCACGCAGATCCGGTAAGCATTACTGCAAAAGATCCGGTAAGCACGCAGATACGTTTCGTTTTCCATCGCAACCGTACGCATCTCTCCAAACAACTTTTGCAGCAAAAGCAGCAGATAGTCGTTCCCCGCACCTATGATGATCTGTTCCGGGCTGCAGTTGACGCCTCGTGAAACATGCAGATAGTGCGCGATCGTCTGGCGAAGCCTTTCATCTCCCTTTGGATTTCCTTTGCGTAAAACATTTTCCTGTTCGTCCAGAAGTACCTGTTTGTGAACCCTCTTCCATGTAGAAAACGGAAAATAAGACATATCGATCGTATTCGGTGAAAAATCACACAGGAAACTGTCCTCTGCCTGCTTCTGTGTCTCCGTCTGCTCTTCTTCCTGCATGCCGTCGTTCTCACTGATGATATGATACAGTTCTTCCACATGACTGACAAAATATCCCTGACACGGTTTTGCTTCCAGATATCCCTCGGAGACAAGCTGCCCATATGCCAGATCTACCGTCGAGCGGGAGACCTGAAGCTGCTGTGCCAATAAACGAGCGGAGGGAAGCCGCTCTCCATAGCGCAGCTTCCCTTCTCTGATTTCTTTTTTAATATGATCATAGATCTGTTCATATAAATGTTTTTTGTTGTCCGGATCTAATACGATCAGCAGATTATCCATTTTTCTGTTCCTTCATCTTTTTCCTCAGATCGTCCTTCAGATCTCTGGCTCTGTCCTTGATCCGTTTATTCGCAGCCGGCGATACCAGAATGCCTGACAAAAGCTTTGCTGCCACATCATAATGCTCAAATTCCATGGACAGCACCGCGATCAGGTAATCCACCGTCAGCTCATCCATTCCGCAGATTGGAAAAGATTCCGACTGTCTTGCTGCCAGAAACCCTTCCAGCGCGCTCTGGCGATATTCCCGTTCTTCCTGCAAAAGCTCCGGCTTCGGATCTGTTTCTGCTGTTTCATCCAGCATACCATGCAGAAGCCAGGATGATTTCAGACAAATATATGCCTTCTCACTTGCTTTTGCCTTCTTGACAATCGCATTTGCCAATGTCAGCTTATAACGTTCCAGTGCCTGCTCGTAGGTATAGATCTCGCCATCCATCTGTGTCGGTTTATAATGGGCACAGATCCCTGCACGGATCATTTTTGCCTGCATACTGGAAGTCAGCTCATAATAGCGGCCGAGTGCTGCATAGCCACAGTGCGGGCATACGATCGGATCATATTTGACCACATCGATTCCTTCATACCGCGGACGCAGATCCTGGTCTGTTCCCAGTCTTCTTGCCTTACCTGCACGGATCGTCTTTGATTTAAACTCCGCTTCGCAGATCGGACAGACATATTTTTTATCAAATAATATATCCGCTTCTTTTACAACAGGAGCATCTGTATCCTTTTTGATCTCTTTTGGATCCGGCTTCTCATAGATAGAAGCGTTTTCCAATTCTCCCAGTCCAAATTGTTTAAGCCCCGATAAGATACCCATTTTTGTCCTCCTCTATTATGCCTTTGGCAGTTTGAAGGAGCTCTTCAGAGAAACAATTCTGTTAAATACCAGCGCATCTTCCTTGGAATCTTTATAGTCCACACAGAAGAAGCCGTTTCTTACAAACTGGAAACTCTCGTAAGCTTTTGCGCCTGCGATTGCCGGCTCTATATAGCAGTTTTTCAGGACAGTCAGTGAATTCGGATTCAGATTCAGACTGCCGTCTTCCTTGTTGTAAACACCCTTCTCTTCATCTACCAGGTTTTCATATAATCGCACTTCTGCTTTTACCGCTTCCTTTGCAGGAACCCAGTGGATAGTGCCTTTTACTTTACGTTCTGAGAAACCGGAACCTGCTTTTGTTGCAGGATCATAGGTACAATGTACCACTGTTACCTTTCCGTTTTCATCTTTTTCAAAGCTCGTACATTTTACGAAATATGCATGCATCAGTCTGACTTCATTTCCAGGGAACAGACGGAAATATTTCTTCGGCGGTTCTTCCATGAAGTCATCCCGTTCGATATACAGTTCTCTGCCAAACGGTACCTGATGAGAACCCAGCTCAGGATTTTCCATGTTATTGGCAGCTTCCAGCATTTCTGTCTGGTCTTCCGGATAGTTGTCGATAACCAACTTAATCGGATCCAGTACAGCCATCATACGCGGACGTTTCAGTTTCAGATCTTCTCTGACACAATATTCCAGCATTGCATATTCTGCTGATGAATTTGCCTTGGAAACACCACAGAGCTCTACGAATTTCTTAATGGATTCCGGTGTGAAACCACGTCTTCTGAGCGCAGCGATCGAAACAAGACGAGGATCATCCCAACCATCCACGATCTTATCTTCTACCAGCTTTTTGATGTAACGCTTACCGGTCACAACATTGGTCAGATACATTTTTGCAAATTCGATCTGTCTCGGTGGATGCGGATACTCCAGCTCTCTGACAACCCAGTCATATAACGGACGGTGGTCTTCAAATTCCAGTGTACAGATGGAATGTGTGATTCCTTCGATCGCATCCTCGATCGGATGTGCAAAGTCGTACATCGGATAAATACACCACTTATCACCCGTATTATGATGTGTCATATGGGCCACACGATACAGGATCGGATCACGCATATTGATATTCGGGGATGCCATATCGATATGGGCACGCAGTACTTTTGCGCCATCCTCGTACATTCCGTTTTTCATGTTTTCAAACAGTTCCAGGTTTTCCTCAATGCTTCTGTCACTGTACGGATCTTTTTTACCAGGCTCTGTCAGCGTTCCTCTGTAGGCACGGATCTCATCCGCACTCAGATCGGAAACATATGCTTTTCCTTTTTTGATCAGTTTCACTGCACCTTCATACATCTGATCAAAATAATCGGATGCAAAGAAGAGACGGTCTCCCCAGTCGGCGCCGAGCCATTTGATATCAGCTTTGATAGACTCCACAAACTCTGTTTTTTCCTTTGTCGGGTTTGTATCATCGAAACGCATATTGAACAGTCCGCCATATTCCTGTGCCAGACCGTAGTTCAAAAGAATACTCTTGGCATGTCCGATATGCAGATATCCGTTCGGTTCCGGTGGAAATCTGGTGTGTACCGTATCATAAACACCCTCTGCCAGATCTTTATCAATTTCCTGCTCAATAAAATTTCTGGAAACAACTTCTTTTTCTTCTGTCTTTTCGGTCATCTCGTTATTTTCCATAAAACTCCTCCTCGTGTCAAATCCTCTGCCGTTTTCTTCGTCATTTCTCCTTATGATAGCATAAATACGGTTTAAATTAAATATATTTCTTATCAAAATCCTCCCGGGTCATCGGGCGGTCAAAATAATAGCCCTGCACCAGCCGCACCTTCATACCTTCCAGTACTTTATACTGCTCTCTTGTTTCAATTCCCTCAATACAGATACTGACACCGATCGCCCCTGCCAGTTCCGCAACCATCTTAATAAACGACTGGGAATATGAGTCCTCCGTCAGATCCGATACAAAGCTCTGATCCACCTTAATGACATCCAGTGGAATTTCCCGTATATGGTTCAGGGAAGAGTAGCCGGTTCCGAAATCGTCCAGCGCGATCCGTGCGCCCAGTTCCCTGATCTGATTCAGTATTTTTTTCATGCGTTCCATATCATTGATCGCAAGGCTCTCCGTTACTTCCAGTGTCAGATTATGCGGATTGATACCGGACTGGCGTATGGTCTCTTCTATTGTCTCTACAATATCCGTCTGCAGCAGCTGTACAACCGACAGATTTACATTGACCTTAAACTCCGGATGTCCGTGTGTATTCCAGTATTTGCATGCTTTGCATGCCTCTTTCATCACGTGGTTTCCGATCGGGTTGATCAGCCCGAGATATTCTGCCAGTGGGATAAAATCAGATGGTGGGATAAAGCCGAGCGTTGCGGAGTTCCATCTGACCAGTGCCTCCGCACCGACACATGGTGTCCCTTCCTTCTGGATATCAATGATCGGCTGATAATAAACCTCAAATTCTTTATAGTCACCGGCGGTAGCATCACGCATATTTTTTTCCATATCCAGCCGTTTATTGGAAATGGAACTGATATTATCGGAATATACCGCCACTCTGTTTTTGCCGCTTTTCTTTGCTTCATACATGGCAATATCCGCTTTTTTGATCAGATCCTGTACACTGCTGCCATCTTCCGGGAAATAACAGATGCCCATACTCATCGTACAGTAGTAATCCGCATTTTTTAAAAACCACGGTCTGGAAAAGATCGCCTTGATCTCTTCCACGATCCCGTCAAATCTTGCAATGCTTTCAGGCGGTACCACGATAACAAATTCATCCCCACCCATACGATAACACGTATTGTGGATCTCCGGGATCCGCTGCAGGCTGTGCGAGATAGACTTCAGCAGTACATCCCCGTACTGATGTCCCAGACCATCATTGATATGTTTGAAATCGTCCAGATCCAGATAGAGCAGTCCGCCCTTGCCGCCTTCTGTCTCTGCCTTTTCAATATACTGCGCCAGATCCCGTTCACAGCACATACGGTTGTACAGTCCCGTCAGGAAATCTGTATATGCCTGTTGCTCAATCTTGCGCTGATACAGCTTTTTATCTGTAATATCATATAATGCACTGAAGGATACTTTTCTGCCATCCACCCAGTCAATCTCTGTCTGATGCAGATCATACCAGCGTTTTCTGGAAGGATGCTTCAGTTCATAATATCCGTTTTTCAAAAGAACGCTTTCTGCCTGCTCCAGCAGTCTGTTGATCGTTCCTTTTTTCAGTTCCTGTTCAAATTCGTGCTGCATCAGATCATTGCAAAACAGCACCTGTCCTGATTCCTTATCCCTGACATAAATACAACTTCCCACGGTATTCAGGATCTGTGTCAGAGACTGGTAGGAACTTGCAATAGAATTACGTGCGATCCTGTTATCCAGTATATTCTGCAGTATTTTCGCCATATCTGTTGTATATCTGATCTCCTCAGCTGACCATATATGATCCTGTTCTGTGATAAATGCACAGAGATACATGCTGATCGTACCACGTATGCTGATCGGAACCGTGATCAGAGAACTGATCCCTGTTTTCTCCAGAAATGCTGCTGTCTGACCGTCTGTACCCGCAGTACCGGATATGCTGACAGTCTCACTGCCACATACCGGCTCCGGATTCACCGGTTCTCCATGTACCTGTAAAAGAGACGGATGTGCAGAAATCTCTGCTATGACAGAAAACATGTTTCCGTCTCTGGAAAGTTTTAACAGCTGCATATTGCTGACCGTCAGTTTTTCCTGCATCAGCTGCAGGAACTGCCCTGCCAGCTGTTCAAACGGGCTCCGGTCCAGAAGGAGCTTCACAATTCTGCCAAGTCCTCCTTTTTCTGCCTGCTCTTTTTCCTCTTCTGTCAGCCACATGCGGAGCAGATCAAGTGCCTGCGTAAATGCACGCTCACTTGTCACATGCAGAAACCCGTCTGCATAATGCCCTCTCTTTGTGAATTCCCTTTCTAAAACGCAATAAGCAAGCCAACACATGGTTGGCTTGCCTTCCTTTCTTATCGTAACAGCTGCTGTCTTAACATTCTCATAGGAGGTATCCTCTATGACCTGATCCTCCAGAGAAGAACCACGCAGCCTGTTATACAATGCTTCTATATTTTCCCTGCCGATCAGCTGAAGTAATCTTCCGCCTTCTTCCGGTTCACCTGACAGCTTTGTAACAGCGTTTCCGTCCGCATCAACACAGTACAGATATATTCCCGCAAGTTCTGCTATCCCATCCTGTATTTTCTGTAACTTTTCACGATCAAATGCCTGCATGAACCTAACCTCGCCTTACATTGTTCTTTTGGCACTTCTTACTGTTCTACGCTGTAGTTCGGTGCCTCTTTTGTAATATGAATATCATGTGGATGACTTTCCTTTAAGGCTGCTGCGGAAATCTTCACAAATCTGCCTCTCTCCTGCAGTTCCGGGATAGAAGGTGTACCACAATATCCCATACCGGAACGGATACCGCCAACTAACTGGAATACAGTATCTTCTACGCTTCCCTTATATGCGACACGGCCTTCCACACCTTCCGGTACCAGTTTCTTTGCGTCTGACTGGAAGTAACGGTCTTTGCTTCCGTTTTCCATTGCCGCAATAGAACCCATGCCACGATATACTTTGTATTTTCTGCCCTGGAACAGTTCAAAAGTACCCGGTGCTTCATCGCATCCTGCAAAAATACTACCCATCATGCAGACACTGCCGCCCGCTGCAAGCGCTTTTGTCATATCACCTGAATATTTGATACCGCCATCTGCGATGATCGGAATATCATATTCTTTTGCTACAGAATATGCATCCATGATCGCTGTGATCTGCGGTACACCAATACCGGATACGATTCTTGTTGTACAGATGGAACCTGGTCCGATACCAACCTTTACCGCATCTGCACCAGCTTCGATCAGTGCCTTTGTACCTTCTGCTGTTGCAACATTACCTGCAATAACCGGAAGATCCGGATAGTTTTCCTTGATCATGCGCAGGCATCTGAGTACGTTTTCAGAATGTCCGTGTGCACTGTCAAGAACAACTACGTCAACCTTGGATTCAACAAGTGCTGCCACTCTGTCAAGTACATTTGCTGTGATACCGACACCTGCACCACAAAGCAGTCTGCCCTGTTTATCTTTTGCTGCAAGCGGATATTTGATCGTTTTTTCGATATCTTTAATTGTAATAAGACCTTTCAGATTAAAATCATCATCTACGATCGGAAGTTTTTCCTTTCTTGCCTTTGCAAGAATTGCCTTTGCCTCTTCCAGTGTAATGCCTTCCTTTGCTGTAACCAGCCCTTCGGAAGTCATGGATTCTTTGATCTTTTTGCTGAAATCAGTTTCAAATTTCAGATCACGGTTTGTAATGATACCGACAAGTTTGCGGCCTTCCGTGATCGGAACACCGGAAATACGGAATTTTGCCATCAGCTCGTCTGCATCCTTTAATGTATGCTCAGGAGTCAGTGAAAATGGATCTGTAATGACACCGTTTTCAGAACGTTTTACCTTGTCGACCTCTTCAGCCTGTGCCTCGATCGACATATTCTTATGGATGATTCCGATACCACCCTGTCTGGCCATTGCAATTGCCATACGATGCTCTGTTACCGTGTCCATGCCTGCACTCATCATCGGAATGTTCAGTCTGATCGTCTTTGTCAGGTTCGTACTTAAATCTACCTGATTCGGGATTACCTGAGAGTAACCCGGTACTAAAAGAACATCGTCAAATGTAATGCCGTCACCAATAATCTGTGCCATTTTTCTTTTCCTCCATGATCTCGTGTTAGTTTTTTCTTATCGGCAAGTTTATCAAACTTGAATCGCTTCGTCAATCCCGGAAAGCAGCACGGGGTGCCACCTTACTGATCTGCTCAAAAAGTTCGTCATTTACTTCCAGCAAAACCTTCTGCAGCTGATTGTTTGCTTTAATGATCAGGGCATATGGACTGCTGTCCTTTTCCCCTGTGGAATAATCTACTGTTTTGATATCATTTCTGCCCTGATATGCAGCCATTCTGCCGGATGAAGCGGGTGCAAACAATTCCATTGTTGTCAGATCATATTCTGCCACTGTCTTTCTTCTGGACTGATTCTGGATCCTGTCGATCGTCAGATGCTTGTCCAGATACAGATATTCGTATTCAATTATTTTGTTGAAATTTACAAGATATGCCAGACCCAGTAAGATTGCACCGATCAAAAACAATACAATGCTTCCGGTCAGTAAAAGCGCTGCGAGAAGTGCCAGTACTCCTGCCACGATCAAGAGATTACGAAGAAGCACCGGTAAAATGCTGTGTTTTCTTCTTATCAGTAATTCTACATACGTATCATTCATTTTTATCACCTGCTGTTTTATTTTGATTCCCTTTTATATTAGTACAAAAAAGACTGAAAAGCTATAGCAAATTATAAAGAATCTCTTTTCCAGTCATGAAAAGATTGTGAAATATCATTCTGCTTCGTTGACACTTTAAATAGCTGCAAGTATCATAATATAGATAAAATCGAATAAAACGCAGCAGGCGCTGCTGCATAAAAGGAGACGATAACGTATGATGAAAGATGAGATCCGTGCCCAGAAGGAACGGGTAAAACAGATGCCCCGCTGGGAGCGTTTTAAATATTTCTGGTATTATCAGTGGAAATGGGTTGCACTTGCTGTTGCGGTCATTGCCTTTATCGGATACCTGGGGCTTACACTTTACAAAAATTCGTTTGAGGAATACGTCTATGTTGCGCTTGTCAACTGCGACATCACCAAGTCGCAACAGAGCGAGGAACTTATGGAAGGCTACGCCGAAAGCAGACATGTGGATACATCCCAGACGCCTGTCTCCATCAACACCAAGCTGTCTATCCCAGAGGAAGCAACCGGTTCACTGTCTGTTGCGAATTCGCAGGTGCTGCAGGCATATATCGAAACGGGAGATTATGATGTACTGATCGGCAATACATGGATCATCGATGATTTTGCTTCGCAGGGCTACCTGTGTGATCTGAAAGCGCAGCTTCCGGCAGATCTGTACGAGAAGGTCAAAGACCGGCTTTATGAGTTTACCTATGACAACGGTGAAACGTATGCCATCGGTTTTTACGCGGATGATCTGCCTGCGGTCACTTCTCTGTATACAGAAGATTCCCGTCCGATCATTGCACTGCCTGCGTCTTCCAAGTCGCTGGATGTAGGAATTGATTTTATCCGGTATCTGTATGAATTGGCGGAATCATAAAATCACAATATGAAACGAAATCCTGGGGAATGTATCTACGCAATCACGTTTGACTACCCTACGATTTGCTTAACGCATATTTTGCATGGGCTCCAGCCACTCGAACCTCTGTGCATGTAAAATCGGCTTTGCCGATGCACAGAGGCTGCATAACGGATTTACATGGTAAATCCGTTACATTTACCAAAAAGCGTGGTGGTCTCTCCGCCCAGCAAATGCGAAGCAAATCTCGGTCGTCTACACTATCGATTGCTTTAGATACATTCCCCGGGATTTTTTGTTTTGATAATTTTATTATTATAAGAGTTCCTTCAATATCTTATTGACCATGCCTGGATCGGCTTTGCCATGCATTGCCTTCATTGTCTGTCCGACGAGGAATCCGATCGCCTTTTCTTTTCCGTTGTGATAATCTTCAACTGACTGCGGGTTAGCTGCGATCACATCTTCGATCGTCTTACGGAGTGCGCCTTCATCGTTGACGGTTTTCAGTCCGTTTTCTTCCACATATTTCTCCGGGTCGATATCTTCCGCAAACATCTTTTCAAAAACAGTCTTTGCCACGCTGGAATTGATGGCTTTATCATCCACAAGCCTGATCAGGGAAGCCAGATGCTCCGGTGAAAAACGGATGTCCTCAGGATCCATGCTGTTCTCTTTCAGAAGCTGCATTGTCTGTACCATCAGCCAGTTGCTGACCTTTTTCGGCTGGTTGCAGATCGCAGTTGTTTCTTCAAACAGATCCGCCATTTTCTTAGTGCCTGTCAGGATCTCGATATCATAGTCCGGCAGATCAAATTCTTCTTTATAACGCTTCATCTTCTCCGGTCTGAATTCCGGTTCTTCTGCCTTAATCTGTGCAAGCCATTCATCCGAAACAACGATCGGTGTCAGATCCGGATCCGGGAAATAACGGTAATCCTGCGCATCTTCTTTGCTTCTCATTGCATAGGATTCACCCTTTGTATCATCCCAGCGTCTTGTCTCCTGTACAACTGCCTTTCCTGCTTCGATCAGGTCGATCTGTCTTGCCTGCTCGCCCTCAATGGCATGTGCGATCGCCTTAAAGGAGTTCAGGTTCTTCATCTCTGTACGAGTTCCGAATTCTTTCTGTCCGACCTCCCGTACGGAAAGGTTGACATCCGCACGCATGCTGCCTTCCTGCAGCTTACAGTCGGAAGCACCGAGATACTGGATCAGCATACGAAGCTTCTCCAGGTAAGCAATGACTTCCTCTGCGCTGCGCATATCAGGCTCGGATACGATCTCGATCAACGGAACACCGGAACGGTTATAATCTACCAGTGTGCAATCTTCCCATTCATCATGGATCAACTTTCCTGCATCTTCTTCCATATGGATTTCATGAATGCCTACCTTCTTGCTGCCAGCTTCTGTTTCAATCTCCACATAGCCGTTTCGACAGATTGGCAGATACAACTGGGAGATCTGGTAGTTCTGTGGGTTATCCGGGTAAAAATAATTTTTCCGGTCAAATTTGGCATATCTTGTGATATCACAGTTCATTGCCATACCGACTGCGACTGCATATTTTAATACCTGCTTATTTAAAACAGGCAAAGAGCCCGGCATTCCGCTGCAGACAGGACACACATGGGTATTTGGTGCACCACCGAAAGCAGTGGAACAGCCACAGAAGATTTTTGTTTTGGTCGCCAGCTCTACATGAACCTCCAGACCAATGACGGTTTCATATTGCTTTGCCATTTATGCGTCCTCCCTTCCGAATTTGCCTCTTGCCTGCTCATAGGTATAAGCAGCCTGGATCAGTTTCTTTTCTGCGAAGCAGTCTCCGATCAACTGCAGGCCGATCGGCAGTCCCTGTGCATCTGTTCCGCACGGAACGCTGATGCCCGGAAGTCCTGCAAGATTGACTGAAATGGTGTAAATATCACCCAGATACATTTTGATCGGATCGGAAAGACTCTGTCCGAGCTTTGGTGCTGTTGTCGGTGCAACAGGTCCAAGGATCATATCATATTTTGCAAACGCTTCATCAAAAGCTTTTTTGATGAGTGCTTTTACTTTTAATGCCTTCAGATAATAAGCATCATAATAGCCGGAGCTAAGAACGAAGGAACCAAGCATGATCCTTCTCTTGACTTCCGGTCCGAAGCCTTCTGAACGTGTCTGCTTGTACATGGCGTGCAGTTCCTCTGCGGATTCAGCACGATATCCGTATTTCACGCCGTCGAAACGTTCCAGATTGGAGCTTGCCTCCGCATCTGCGATCGTGTAATAGGTCGGGATCGCATATTTGACAAGTGCCAGATCAAACTCCTCGATGATCGCACCTTTTTCTTTTAAAAGATTAGCTGCTGCTAACACTTTTTCTTTTACTTCCGGATCCAGACCTTCTCCAAAATAATCTTTCGGGATACCGATCTTCATGCCTTTCACATCGTTTACCAGTGCTTTTGTAAAGTCTGTATCTTCTCGTTTCTGGCTGGTGGAATCCTTTTCATCATAGCTTGCGATCGCTTCCAAAATAGTCGCACAGTCAGTTACATCCTTTGCCAGCGGTCCAATCTGATCCAGAGAAGAACCATAAGCGATCAGTCCGTAACGGGATACGGTTCCGTAGGTTGGTTTCATACCGACAACGCCGCAGTAGGAAGCCGGCTGCCGGATGGATCCGCCTGTATCGGAACCAAGGGCAAAGAAGCATTCATCCGCTGCTACCGCTGCTGCAGAACCACCGGAAGATCCGCCCGGTACATGCTCTGTGTTCCATGGATTCTTCGTTGCTCCATAAGCAGAAGTTTCTGTTGTGGAACCCATGGCAAACTCGTCCATGTTCGTTTTACCGATCACAACAGCGCCTGCTTTCTGCAGGTTCAGAACTGCCTGAGAAGAGTAAGTCGGGATAAAGTTGCCCAGGATCTTGGAAGAACAGGTTGTCAGCATGCCTTCTGTGCACATATTGTCCTTGATCGCAACCGGAACACCGGCAAGCGGTCCTGTCAGCTCTCCTTTTTCGATCTTCTCCTGTACCTCTTTTGCCTGTAAAAGTGCGCCCTCTTTATCTAATGTCACATAGCAGTGCAGGTCATCTTCCTTCTCTGCGATCTGCGCAAAAACGGCTTCTACTGCATCCACTGCCGTGAACTCGCCTGCTTTGATCTTTGTGGAAAGCTCCACAGCCGTTAAGTTTAAAATATCGTTCATTTCGGAGCCTCCTTAAAATGTTCTCGGTACCAGATACATACCGTCTTTTTCCTGTGGTGCGTTTTTCAGCATATTCTCGCTGTCGTCCCCGTTCGTCACAACGTCCTCACGGAATACATTACAGGTATCAAAAATATGACTCATCGGCTCTACGCCTTCTGTATCCAGCTCACCGAGCTGATCAATATAATCCAGCATATCTGCCATATCTTTTTTTGCCTGCTCCTTTTCTTCATCGGAAAGGGCAAGCTTTGCCAGAATGCCTACATATTCGATTGTTTCGTCACTGATCACGTTTGCCATCAGATTACCTCCACTCTTAATCTCTTACCTTGATGTGTACTTCACGAAGCTGCTGCTCTGTGACATCATTCGGTGCACCACACATCAGATCCTGTGCGGATCCGCTCATTGGGAATGCAATGACCTCACGGATATTTTCTTCGTTACGGAGCAGCATGATCATACGGTCTACACCCGGTGCCATGCCTGCGTGCGGCGGAGCTCCATACTGGAATGCATTGTACAATGCGCCAAATTTGTTTTTCAGTGTTTCTTCATCATAGCCTGCAATTTCAAATGCTTTGACCATGATCTCCATATCGTGGTTACGGACAGCACCGGAAGAAAGCTCCACACCGTTACATACAATATCGTACTGATATGCCAGAATTGTAAGCGGATCCTGTGTTTTTAATGATTCCAGTCCACCCTGTGGCATAGAGAACGGGTTGTGTGTAAAGCCGATCTGTTTTGTTTCCTCGTCCAGTTCAAACATCGGGAAGTCGTTAATATAGCAGAAACGATAAGCGTTCTTCTCGATCAGGTCAAGCTTTTCACCGAGCTCGGTTCTGATCTGTCCTGCATAAAGGTTAGCACGTGCTTCCTTATCAGCAATAAAGAAAATGGTATCTCCGGCAGAAAGACCTGCCAGTTCTTTCATTTCCACTTTCATATCATCCGGAATAAATTTATCGATCGGTCCCTTATAGCTCATATCTTCCATTACCTCAAGGTAACCAAGTCCGCCCATTCCGATAGACTGTGCAAACTTCAGAAGCTTTTCATGGAAGCCCTTGGACATCTGCTGGTTTACTTTGATGGCTCTGACGGTTCTTCCCTTAAACGGCTTGAAGGTACATCTCTGGAAGAACTCTGTCACATCAATGATACGAAGCGGGTTACGAAGATCCGGTTTGTCGGTACCAAATTCCAGCATAGCCTGCTTGTAGCTGATGATCGGATATGGTGCCTGTGTAACGGAATAGCCTTCCGGTGCAAATTTCTCAAAGGTAGCGGAGAGCACTTCTTCTCCGACTGCAAATACATCTTCCTGTGTTGCAAAGCTCATTTCAAAATCGAGCTGATAAAATTCACCCGGTGAACGGTCTGCTCTTGCATCCTCATCTCTGAAACAAGGGGCGATCTGGAAATATTTATCAAAGCCGGATACCATCAGAAGCTGTTTATACTGCTGTGGTGCCTGTGGCAGTGCATAAAATTTACCTTTGTATTTTCTGCTCGGTACAATGTAATCACGTGCACCTTCCGGAGAAGAAGCACACAGGATTGGTGTCTGGATCTCTAAGAATCCCATTTCTGTCATTTTCTGGCGCAGGAAGCTGATCACCTGGCTACGGAAAATAATGTTGTCTTTTACCTTCTGGTTTCTCAGATCCAGATAACGATATTTCAAACGAAGATCTTCACGGATCTCCTTGGATGTCATCACTTCAAACGGAAGCGGCTTATATACCTTGCCAAGGATCTGGATCGTCTTTGCTTCCAGTTCGATCGTTCCTGTCGCGATCTTCGGGTTATAGGTCTCTTCGTCACGTTTTTCAATGATACCGGTAATGGATACGCAGTCCTCTTTTACAATGCCTGTAAGCAGGGATGTATCACGCAGGACAACCTGCAGGACACCATACATATCCCTGAGATCGATAAAAGATACACCGCCGTGATCTCTGATGTTTTCTACCCATCCGCTGACCTTCAGGGTCTGACCAATTTGCTCTTCCGTGATGTCTTTTAAATAGACATCTCTGTACATGTTTGCTTTCATGTTGCTCCTCCTGTCTTTCCTTCTGTAGCGTCCCGGCTTTGATGTATCACACAACTAAAAAGTCCCGGGACAAATCATTGTCCCGGGACGGATATTCTAAATCCGCGGTACCACCCGCATTGAGAAGACTTCAGCCGAATACCTTTTCCTAGATCTTCTCCACTCTTCCACTTAACGCGTGTCACGTATTACCCTAGCTCTACCTATCATAGAGGTTCGAATAATCTGCTCCGGAGTGTTCCCTTTATCAGTTCCCGCGCGGATGCTTTCAGTCGGTGGCATCACTTTCCTGTCGTTTTTCCTGACAAGAGTCTCCTTCTCTGCATTTCTTGGTTCAGATTTTAGCACCCTGAAAAATGGATTGCAAGTATTTTTTTCGATTCAGAGTGTTTTTCCTGTATGGTGCACTATTTGTGCGTTATGGCAATTTTTTCATCAATCAGCGTAAGCTTTGTCTATAACAGCAATTTTACAAGCCGGATAATGTTCTCATTACTAAGTCCACATCCTTATTTTCCAGCTCCTGTATAATATGCAGATAAGTTTTTTGTGTAGTTGTCATACTGGCATGCCCCAGACGTCTTGCAACACTGGCAATCGAAACACCTGCGAATAATAAAAGAGAAGCATGTGTATGCCTGAGACCATGAATTGAAATCACGGATATCCCGCATTCTCTGCAATGCCTCGAAAGAACGTCATTAACTGTTGAATTATATATTTTATCCTCTCCTACAAATATTGGCTTATCCTCAGGCAAATTTTTAACCAGTTCCGAAAACTTCACAACAATCTGCCAGTCTATCTGGATTTTCCTAACAGACGATTTATTCTTTGTGGGCAGAAATCCACCCTCTCCTTTATAATCCCATGTTTTGCTTACAGATAAAGTCTGTCTTGCAAAATCAAAATCCGCCGGTGTAATTGCAAGTGCTTCCGAGAATCTCATTCCTGTTTTTGCAACCAATAATATAAACCAGTCCCAGTTAGGTTTCTCCCTAATATCCAGATGTGCAATCAACGTATGTAACTCAAATTGATTTAAATATTTTATCTTCTTTACCTTGGGAGTTTTCCCTTTGATAATAGCTTTTCTGGTCGGATCCCTATCTATCAGTCCTTCATCCACTGCATCAAGAATGGCACCTTTCAACTGATGATGAAAATCAAGTGTCGTCTGTCTTTCATGCTCCTTTGCATAATCATTAAGAAGCTGTTGATACACTGTCCTTGTTAAATCAGATACCTTCAATCTGGGAACCAGTTTTTCAACCCATTTCTGCGTCATCAGATATTTCGCCATCGTCGCTTCTCTTATGGCATCCTTTTTGTATACTTCAATCCACTGCTTATAATAATTACAAAATAATTCTGTTCCATCCATATCGTTTCGCATAAGCCACCTCCATTTTTTGTGCTTACGCTGATATGAATAGTAAAGACTATTTTCTCCCGCAAATCAATGTGCCTAATTATTGATCAGAGGCTTTATTTCCTCATCCAATGTTTTCTTTAACGCTGAAAGGAGCTGTGTATAATATTTGAACTTTGGTATTGCTTTCTCTTGCGCAGCCTTATATCCGGCAAAATCGGATGTTATCTTAATTGCATTTTCATTTGGAATTTCTCCATTTCTGTAATGAGTCGCCGCATACATAACATCATCTTTAGACGCATACCATGTCAGACAAAAATCCTTAACAATTTTCTCAATACAATCCCGTTTCATATTTTCAACAATATTTAAAATTGACTGACCCTTATATTTATCCTTGTCAAGCTCTATTTCATACACAAGGCTGTCCATGATATCAGCAACCTGAAAATTGTCTTTCCGCAAGTCCTCAATATATTGCTTCACTTCTTCAATCTGTTTCTTTCTTTGTTCCGGTGTTACTTCCGAATCATCATCAGGTGTTACAATATTCTGGATCAGATTGATAATATACTCATAATCTATTTTGGTATGACTGTATGCCATTAACTCATAATCCTGATCTATCTCCGGGGTTTCTGGATCTGTCGGTTCATCTGATCCTGACTGAATCTCTGCTTTCACATTAAAATAATGTCCTGCATAATCCTCATATTCATCTTCCGTAATGCCATAACTTTCCAACATACTGTCGTCATACTGGGAAAATGCCTTCAATTGTGCGAACAGCTTATCAAAATTCTGAAACATTTTTATAAATACAATCTTTTCTTTGCGTGACATTCCCGGAATTTCTGATGGTTTTTCCGCAGATGCCCGAAGTGCCTTCAATGATTTCCGAAAAGCAGGTTCTATTTCTTTCCATTCAGCTACAAGTGCCGTTCCCGTGCTTCCCGCAGAATACAGTTTCACCGCATTATCAACGCTTTCCTTGAAGAGCTTCGGTGCCTGAAAAGTTACAATCTGTCCATATGCCTTATTATTATCAAATATACGATTCGTCCTTGAAAACGCCTGTATCAAATCGTGCGGTCCCATTGGCTGTCTGTCAATAAACATAGTTGACATGCATGGTGCATCAAACCCTGTCAGGAGACGATCTACCACAATAACAAGATCCAGTTGCTCACTTCTACTTTTAAATTTGGGGTCTTTTCTCGCCAAACGCTTATTTAAATTACCATTATAAGCCTGTATCTGTGACAGATCATATTTTGTATTGAACATGCTATTATATTCATCTAATGACTCACGCATTTTCTGTTGGTTCAAATGAGAACTCTCGTCATTTTCTGTTACAGAATATGTAATCGCAAACTTGGGGAAATCCGGCAATACCTGTCTGATCCTCTCATCTATCTGTAAAGATGTCTCACCATTTTTCACTCTTTTCAATAATTCATAATACTTCTGCGCTAATTGGATTGAGCTGGTTGTTAACAGTCCCTCGTAAGTTTTTCCCTTACCATTTTGGAAGCCCAGCTTATGATAAGATCTATTCAAAATCACATCCAGCACTTTCAACATATGTGTTTCATTCTCATAAATTCTGCTGTCAGTTTCATCCACCATGTTTTTGGGTCCATCATGCTCTACCTGAAATCCTAGTACAGCATTGTCTTTAATGGCATTTTGAATGGTATACTCATGCAAGCGCTTGCCATATAATTCTTCTGTTGTCCGAGGCAAATCACCTAACTTCGGATATGGATTTTCTGCAAAACGAGGTGTTCCCGTAAATCCATACCACAAGGATTTTCCGAAAAATCTTTCCAGTTCCCTCTTCGTTCCCGGTGTTACAGCTCTATGACATTCATCAACGACAAATGCAATTCGAAGATTTTTTATCTTTGTATACTCTGTTGTTCCTTCTTCCAATCTTTTGGTAATTAATCTTTGCAGTTTTTGTATTGTAGTAACAATTACCTGTCTGTCATCGGATTTCAGTTTTTTCTTAAGGTCAGAAACATTATCTGTCTCATCCACATCAATCAAATCATTATTTGCATATGCCTGAAATGCCATCGTTGTCTGTGTATCCAGATCTTTTCTATCAATCAGGAAAATAGCCTTATCAATAGTAGGTATATCCATTAAAAGATTTCTGGTTGCCTTATAAGAAGTCAATGTTTTTCCTGATCCGGTCGTATGCCACACATATCCCGACTTTCCTGTTTTAGATGCCTCCCTGATTGCTTCTATTGCATGAATCTGATAAGGGCGAAGTAATATCAGGCGCTTTGCATCCTCATCCAGAACGGTGTATCTTGCTATCATTTCATGTGCAGCCGGAATACGGAGTACACTTTTGGCAAATTCTAAGTAGTCCGATACCGGATTGTTTTTTTCATCCAGCCATCCACTTACAAATTTAGGATTCAGTTCTGTATCTCCCGCCGCACTAAAATACTTTGTATCAACTCCATTACTGATTACAAACATCTGAACAGCCGAGAAAATACCTGTAAACTTTCCTTCTCCAATATATTTCTTAATCTGCCAGAAGCCATCCATATACGAATGTTGTTTGTTTTTCAATTCTATATGGATCATCGGCAACCCATTGATCATCAGCGTTACATCAAATCTTCTATCCTGTGCTTTTGTCTCTTCCTCATCCCTTAAAGCTCTATATTGATTTATAACCTGATATACACTGCTGCCACCTGCAATATGCTCATGATTCATAACAACAAGATGAAGTTTCTCGGTATCTCGCTGCACGTGAACCATTACCTTGCCATTCTCACCAACAAGCCATTCCCCGGCTTTATAGAATGATGAAAACTGCAGTTGGTTCCTCACCTGCTCAAACTCTGCATCTGTCAGATGTTCTCCGTCCAGCCTGTCCTTATTATTCTGCTCCAGAATATATCGAAAGTTATTCCATAAGTCGTCCTCTGTTTTCAAATCCGGTCGATAGATCCATTGTGACTCACCATAAACCAACTGATCAATTAGTTTCTGTTCTATTACTGACTCAAGTTCTGCCATAATTGTTATCCCCCTGTCATAAAGTACATTAATAGTTATAATTTTTCTCTTATTATATCATTTTGTGTGAATTTTGAGGTGTTTTTCACGTAAATAAGCTTACGATGGTGAAGAGTGATGAGGTGATCAAGAGACTCTAAATAGTCCCCTATTTTTCTCTGTTCTTCCATTGACGTATACGGAATTTCAATAGTCTTCATTCCATTAATATCTATACTTCTTCCATCTCTTATCCCATACACATGTGGTATTAATTTATGCTTTATAAATTCATAAGATCGAAAGTATGGGTAATAGAATCTTGAATCTGATACACCACTGTGAAATGTATGGTATGCAGGGCTTATAATGCCATCTAATGATGATTTTTCAAGTCCTCCTTCAAAGGAACGAAGATGCACAATAAAGTCATCTTTCCTCACCATTTTATAATTAAACAAATTGGAGTCGTCGTACATTAACTTTCGATCAGAGTCTTCTCTTTTTACTGTTCCCACACCCTGAATAATAGTCAAAACCGGAAGCTCCGTATGGTTCTTTTCAGAGTATTCTTTAAACACTTCCCCCAACTTACGCTGTTCCCAAGCGTTCACTTGAGCATTTTATCAAGTCGAACACTCTCGCTGGTGAAGAGTGATGAGGTGGTCGAGGTGATCTAAATATGATCCAATTTGC
>ERZ808240.928-NODE-928-length-37391-cov-44.011222_pt1 | contig 37391 bp, 34 predicted proteins | sample MGYA00521084_ERZ808240 | MGnify/ENA primary metagenome ERZ808240 (study PRJEB31516, sample SAMN03275571) | gut metagenome | biome: mammalia-associated habitat; material: feces | host: Papio cynocephalus | place: Kenya | collected 2012-08-06 ... | reverse complement strand
CGAGGACTTCGACGGTGACTGTTTCCTCGCGAGTCTCCTGCTTGAAGGTGGTGATGAGTTGGGTGAGAGTGCTTGTATCTACTGCCATATCTTTGCTTTTTATTGCAAAGATATGGGGCTGTGGGGATAATCAAAAAGACAGAGTTAGGACAGATGGGGCGGATATGGCGTGGGGATTAGTGATTGTAGCGGACGTACTTGTCATCGAGGGCTTGGGTGACAACGCCGACGAACTCGTGGGCGATGTTGTCGGAGAGGAAGTCGCGGAGGTTCATGACGGAGGCGTAATACTTGCGACTGAACCACGGCTTTTTCTTGCGCTTGCGGTCGCGTCCGATGTCGCCTTTATTACCTCTTGGAATCTCTTTACCCGTACCGAAGTTTTGCCAAAGGCCGTATTCGAGGAAAGTTTGGGAGAGGCCGAGTTCAATGAAGCGGCCGTCGGCTCTTACGGGGAGGGACTTGGGACTGTGGAGCAGTCGGCCGGTGTCGATAACGCCGAGGAGGGTCATTTGCTCCTTCCATATTTTGAGCATGGTGTCGTTGAAGGCGAGAACGAATTTCTCACGTTCTTGCTGCTGTTGGTCATTGCCATTCTGTGGGGTCATAGCGGAGGTCGGTGTAGGTGTCAACTGCAATTTGGAAGTAGGCGCACGCGCAGCCGGAGAAGAAGTATTGGTCGATTTCTTGAAAGGCGATGCGAGGGTCGAGGTAGATGTTGTGCTGCTCCTGTAGTGTCTTTTCGAGGATGAGCACGGTCATGAACTGGCGGAATAGCTCGCGCATGGTGTCCATGCACGCTTGTCGGGCGGTCATGTCGCCGAGGGCGTGGCGCATGGCGAGGAACACCGTTTTGACTCTTCGGGTGTGGGGACTGTTGTTCATCTCGATGTAGCCTTGGCAGATGTCCGACACGGTGACGATGGCGGTGGCGGACTGGAGCTGCTGGAGGGCTTCCTCGAAGCCGTCCAAGCCGGAAACCTTGGCGAAGGTGAAGGAATGGGCTTGGGCGAATTTGTTGGTGGAGGTAAGGGATTGGAAGAAGGCGGTGGCGTTCCAAGAAAGGGAGGATTGTTTCATTGATTTTTTGCTATTGTTATGACGCATAGGGCTGATAGAACGGATAAGACGTGGGGATTTTTTGGGGGTGAGCTGCTGGAGGCTATTTTGATTGGCGTCTTAGGTCTTCGGCTTCCTTGGCCTTGGCATCGAGTTCGGTGAGTGCTCGCCAAGTGTCCATACTTAATACGGCTTGCTCCTTGGTGATGTCGCCGCCGGTGAGGGCGCGGATTTGGGCGTTCATGGCGGTGCGGAGGATTTCGCCGATGTTCGGTGAGGAGCCGAGGAGGTTAGTTGGCTCTGAGGGCATGGGCTGGAAGATATGGGGGAACATGCCCGAAAAGTACCATTTGAGGGAGGCGAACCAGTAGAAGCAGCCATAGAGATATGGCTTGGTGAGGTGCTTCCTTTTTACGCTTGGGTACAGGAGCGTGGCGAGGTCTTTCAATAAGGCATCGTTTTTGGTGTGGAGGAAACCTTGGTAATAGTTGTCGCAGGAAAGGAACGTCGAGAATGGCACTTCTGTGAAGTCCTTGTCAATGGCTTGGGCGTTGCCGATGTGCGTGATGCGGACGGGAGACGGCGGAAAATAGCGGAGGTAGTCCAAGGAGGCAGTGGCGGAATGGATTTGGCGGAGCGTGAGTTGCGCTTCCTGCTTGGGTTTGTGGCGTTGCCTTACGAGATAGTTGCCGTTGTACAGACGGCAGAGCACGGTGATGTCGCCCCACTTGAACAGGCAGAGCGTGAGGATTTCTTCCATGGGCAGGTCGCGTGAGAGCTGGCGGAAGAAATATTGGAGTTGGCAGTCAGAAAGGAATTGCCAACCTGTGGGGAGGGATAAATTGAAAAATGCTTCCATACTGCGAAAGTACGGAAGCATTGGTATGAGGAAAAAGACAAGAAGTTATTGCAGACTCTTGTCAAGAATTTCAAGAAGGATGGTGGGGTTCTCGTGGATTTGCTCAGCAGTAAGGCCTCTTTTTTCCACTTCCTCTGCTACAGCAGGATAGTCCTTGAATTTCTTACTTATCTTGTTCAACAGTTTCTTTTGAGAATACTTTTCCCTTTTGGCATTAATTTTTTCACTTTCAAATAAGTTCCAATAGTAAACAAGTTTGCCGCCATCAACCGTGTAGTGATATGCCCTACACCCTAAATAAGAGGTGTTAGATGACATGATGCCTCCAAACGATCTGCTTGTAGTGGTATTGTCAAAAGCATACGGCTCCATGTAGCCAGTGACGTGTTTCCCCTTGTAAACTTCAGTTGACATAAAAGGGAATTTAGGGTCATCTTCATTAAGAATGAAAGTGCGCTGCTTGCCGTCTTGGAGTGCATTATCCACTACAAGGGATTTTATATCTACAATTTTGTATTTTACATCCTTGCCGTTTTGCGTTTCACTGAAATAGATGTTCTTTTTCATGAAATGGATGTCGTTCTGCAAATAGCCGTTAAGCACTGTACCGTCTTTGAGTGTCAGCACAGCTTTTGGCCAAACGACTTTCTCTTTCGGCTTCTTGGCGTTTGCAGTTATCGCAAACGAGAATACCATGAGGAAGATGATGAAAAATAGTTTCTTCATAAGCTAATGATTTTATGGTTTTTATTTTGCGCCAAAGTTAGCACTTTTTTCTTAACAAGCAAGCGTTTGAAGTCGTTTTTTAGAAGAAATATCCACTTGACTGTTTTTTATTTTTATAACCATGGTTTTCAAAGAGTTTGGCGGTGTCGGATTGTTTCCATTCGGAGAAGAGGTTGCCCTTGGCGGTGCGGATGATGTTGACGGTGTCGGTGATGCTCGGCATGGGGTACTCGCCGATGCGGAGGACGGAGAACTCGATGGCGGCGATGCGCTGGTAGATGCGGCGGTAGTGGGCGGAGTCGAGTGTGTTGTCCCATCGGGAGAGGATGTTGGCGGTGCGGAGGACGGTCATCAGTTCTTGGCTGAAGAAGTCGGATTCGAGGCGATTCTCGATGGTGAGGAGCTGGGTGTGGAGGTCTTGGTAACGCTGCCAGATATGGTCGGAGTAGCCGAGGCTCGTCACGATGTCGAGCGTGGGAAACATGGTGGCGGCGAAGTAGTCGTACTGTCGGGATGATGTCCAGTGGTGAGCGTCGGGGAGCATGGCGAGGATGATGGAGAGGGCATCATCACGGAGCTTTTCGAGGGAGGCAAGGAGACGTTCGATGCGCTCTTTGGAGGCAGGGGCGATGTTTGAGGTGGAGACGATGCCGAAGCCGTTGGAGGATGATGTTGTGCTCCTCCTTACTTCAGAGATGTTAGTGGTGTAGGCAACGGAGGAGTGGGTGCCGGAGATGGTGTGGACGAAGGTGAGAGTGAAGGTGTCAGGCATAATTTGTTGTTTTTGAAGGTAAAGATATAAATTGGTGTAAAAGACAGATTTCCTATTGCTTTTTAAAAAAATATTTAAAAATATCAAGGGAAAACTTTGGTGATTAAGAAAATAATGTGTACTTTTGCAATCGTTATCCTGAATACAATCTTTTTACCTTAAAGAAGACTAATGCCTATTGAGAGTAAATGGCGCTTGCTGTGAAGCAAGCGCCATTTTTGGTGTATACTCGGGATGAGCGTTGTCTACGGGCGAGCTTTAATAGTGGCAAACCTCGAAAATGCCATTGGGAAGGCGGCGCAGGTAGGAAACAAGCAACAGGATGGTCAGCGCATCGGAATCAGCGCACGTGAGTTCAGCAACGACGGCTACCACTTATAATACTTCAAGTTACGGATTTAGAACGAACGGGTAAAAAAGCACAAAAAAGCTTTGAATATTTCGGTGCATGCTCAAACAGCTTGAAATCTAAATCCGAAACGTTGGGTAACGTAAATTTTCAACATCTCGTATCATCTTCCCAACAAACAACAAACATTTTTCATTATTTCCACGAAATTTTATAAAAAATCACTTGGGGGACATCTAAAAAATTAGTACCTTTGCAAACCTTTTTGCATTGATGCAAGGGCATCAGGGTAAGAATAACGGCATTAGACAAAAATAAATTAAAATCATGCGTCAACTTAAAATTCAAAAAAGTATCACCAATCGCGCAGGCGAAGCGCTAGACAAGTATCTTGTGGAGATAGGCCGTGTGCCTATGATCTCTGTTGAAGAAGAGATAGAACTTGCGCAAAAGATCAAGAAAGGTGGACGTGAGGGCGAGCGCGCAAAGGACAAGCTGGTAAAAGCCAATTTGCGCTTTGTCGTTTCCGTGGCCAAGCAATATCAGCATCAGGGCCTAGGTCTCACCGACCTTATCGATGAAGGTAATATTGGACTGGTCAAGGCTGCAGAGAAGTTTGATGAGACACGTGGATTTAAGTTTATCTCTTATGCAGTGTGGTGGATTCGCCAAAGCATCTTGCAAGCCATTGCCGAGCAGAGTCGCATCGTGAGATTGCCTCTCAACCAGGTAGGCGCGTTATCGAAAATCAACGCAGAAATTTCCAAGTTTGAACAGGAAAACCAGCGCCGACCATCGGTGCATGAGCTTTCCGACTTGACAAACATAGACGAGACGAAGTTAGACCAGACCATCAAGGCTGACAACCACCACATGAGCATTGACGCTCCTTTCCAGGAGGACGACGACAATAGTATGGCAGACGTCTTGGCCTCAGGCGAGGACAGTCGTGCAGACAAGCATGTTGACTATGAGAGCATGTCTCATGAGCTTGACACGGTGTTGCGCAATGTGCTGAAAGACAGAGAGATTACGATTGTTCGCGAATGTTTCGGAATAGGCTGTAACGAAAAAGGCCTTGAGGAGATCGGAGATCAATTAGGGCTCACTCGTGAGCGTGTCAGGCAAATTCGCGAGAAGAGCATCGTAAAGCTCAGAGAGAGCGGCTACTCCAAATTGCTTATCAAATATTTGGGTTAACTACAAATGCCAACGGGACACCAAGTGACAACCCCGTTGGCGCCAAATAGCAAATGTCAGCATAGACGGCTCCTCCAATTGCACAAAGTTTATTTGTTTGCATCACCCTACATCAACATTGAATCATGAAAAGCAATTGCATTGAGGTAAAAGGTGCGCGTGTGAACAACCTGAAAAACATCAGTCTGAACATACCGCGCAACAAGTTCATCACCATTACCGGAGTTTCTGGCTCCGGCAAGTCGTCTCTTGCTTTCGACACGCTCTATGCCGAAGGGCAACGACGCTATGTGGAAAGCCTGTCCAGTTACGCACGACAGTTTTTGGGTAGGATGAACAAGCCAGAATGCGATTTCATCAAAGGTCTTCCCCCCGCCATTGCCATCGAGCAAAAAGTCATTTCGCGCAACCCGCGCTCAACAGTGGGCACTTCCACAGAAATATACGAATACCTGAAGTTGCTCTATGCCCGCATTGGACACACTTTCTCCCCTATTTCCGGGCAAGAAGTTAAGAAACATTCTGCAGACGACATCGTCAACCAAGCCTTCAGCTATGCTGATGGTACACGATTTATGGTACTTGCACCGTTACGTGTGCCTAAAGGGCGTACTATGGCCAAACAACTGGAGATGTATCTCCAGGAAGGTTACACGCGCGTTGTCGTAAAGGGAGATGTGACCCGAATAGAAGATCTTTTGGCTGACGAAACAGAAATAAAAGGCCTCTCCGACGTAACATATCTTGTCATCGACCGCATGAGCGTCTCTCACGAAAAGGACAGCATTGCCCGCCTCACGGATTCGCTTGAGACAGCCCTTTATGAGGGCGATGGGGCTTGCCGCCTAGTATTTCTTCCTTCAGGCATCTCCTATGACTATTCTTCCCGTTTCGAAGCAGATGGGATCAAGTTTGAGGAGCCCAATGAGAACATGTTCTCATTCAATTCGCCACTAGGTGCGTGCCCCACTTGCGAAGGATTTGGAAGCATCATTGGAATAGATGAGAAGTTGGTCATTCCGAACTCTACCTTATCCGTATATGACGGATGTGTGCAGTGTTGGCATGGCGAAAAAATGCAGGTTTGGAAAGACGAATTTTGCAAGCGCGCCAAACAGGTAGAATTTTCTATTTTCAAACCTTATTTGGAATTGTCAAGCCAAGAGAAAGATTGGCTGTGGCATGGCTTGCCCTCAGATCGTAAAACCGATGGGGGCTTGAAAGAAGACGCTGTTTGCGTGGACTCGTTTTTCCAAATGGTGAAAAACAACCAGTACAAGATACAATATCGGGTGATGCTCAGCCGATACCGGGGCAAGACCGTCTGTCCTGCCTGCCATGGGACACGACTGAAAAAAGAGGCCTCATGGGTAAAAATTGATGGGCGGAGCATCACCGACTTGGTGCAGATGCCTGCTGGTAAGCTCTATGAATGGTTTTTGCAGTTGCAGCTATCCGACCATGAGCATGAGATTGCGAAACGACTCTTGACGGAAATTACCTCTCGCCTTAAATTTCTTTGCGGAGTGGGTTTGGGCTACCTCACGCTCAATCGCAGAAGCAACACCCTGTCGGGTGGCGAGAGCCAGCGTATCAACCTTACCACATCATTGGGATCATCGCTTGTGGGTAGTCTTTACATACTCGACGAGCCCAGCATAGGATTGCACAGCCGCGACACAGCCAGGCTCATCCACGTGCTGAAGGAGTTGCAAGAGATTGGCAATACGGTCATCGTGGTGGAACATGACGAAGACATCATGCGTGCAGCCGATTGGCTCATTGACATAGGCCCAGACGCTGGCGAACAGGGCGGCGAAATTGTGTATGAGGGGCACCTGCCACAACTGATAGGCGGAAGTGAGGACAAGGCAATGAACGAGCAGTTGCTGAAGGAATTTCCGAGAAGCCACACCATCAGGTATCTGACCGGAAGCGAGCAGATAGCGTTACCATCGTCCCGTCGACAGTGGAACAACTCCATACTGCTCAAGGGATGCCGTATGAACAACCTTTGCGGTATTGACGCGGAGTTTCCGCTCAACGTTTTGACCGTTGTCACTGGCGTTTCAGGATCAGGCAAGTCAAGCTTGGTGAAAGGCATTCTCTACCCTGCCCTCAAAAGGCACATGAACGAAGTGGCCGATGCGCCAGGCGAATACCTTTCCCTCAGTGGAGACTGGCAACTGCTGAACCATGTTGAATTTGTTGACCAAAACCCGATTGGCAAGAGCACGCGCTCCAATCCCGCCACGTACCTAAAGGCCTATGACGCCATTCGAGACCTGTTTGCCAACCAGCCTCTGGCCAAGCAGATGGGATTTCCTGCCCAGTATTTTTCATTTAACGCCGAGGGTGGCCGATGCGAAGAGTGCAAGGGCGCTGGTGTCATCACAGTGGAGATGCAATTCATGGCTGATCTCACATTGGAGTGTGAAGCTTGTCACGGGAAACGTTTTAAACAGGACATCCTTGATGTGCGGTATGAGGGCAAGAATATCAACGATGTGCTCAACATGACAGTTAGTGAAGCTATCAACTTCTTTGCCGACCACGGTCAAAAGACAATAGTTGCCCGGCTGCAACCCCTGGAAGATGTGGGATTGGGTTATATCAAGCTCGGGCAGAGCTCGTCTACTCTCTCCGGAGGAGAAAACCAACGTGTGAAGTTAGCTTATTTTATCGGCCAAGAACGCCAAGAGCCCACACTCTTCATCTTCGACGAGCCTACTACGGGACTTCATTTCCACGATATCAACCGCCTGCTGCATGCTTTCAACGCACTCATAGAGCGCGGACACAGCCTACTGGTGATCGAGCACAATATGGATATCATCAAGGAAGCGGACTGGGTAATCGACTTGGGACCTGATGGAGGTGACCGGGGTGGCCGCTTGGTGTGTGCAGGAACGCCAGAAGATATTGTCGGATGCGCAGACAGCGTCACTGGCAAATACTTGAAGGAAAAACTTTCATAGTTCGCTAGCCCATGCTATCCATACTCATACCCACATTCAACGATGATTGTCATGAGCTTGTCAAAGGCCTCGCCCTGCAAGCCCAAGGCTTGGGCCTGACCAACTGTGAAATCATTGTCGCAGACGATGGTTCAACCGACGCGTCCGTTGTGGCGTCCAACCAATCAATCAACAACATTACAGGTTGCCGCTATGTCAAAAGAGACCAAAACGTAGGGCGTGCGGCTATTCGCAACTTCCTTGCCGCTCAGGCACATGGAGACTACCTGTTGTTCATTGACGCAGACATGACTCTTGTAAATTCCCATTATCTTGAACGATATGCGAAAGCACGAGTTTATGGTTCTGTGACATATGGAGGCTATTGTGTAGGAGATGGCGAGTCTTCCAATTTACGTTATGTATATGAGCGGAAAGGAGAGAAAAAACACTCAGCAGCATTGCGCAGCCTTCATCCATACCAGGATTTTCACACTTCCAATTTCATGATTCCACGTGAGGTAATGTTGTCCATTCCCTTTGATGAACGCTTCATACATTATGGGTATGAGGATGTGCTGTTTGGCAAACAACTGCTTGCTCGTGGCGTTCCAATCATTCACATAGACAATCCTCTATGCTTCAGCACTTTCGAATCGAATGGTGAATTTATCAAAAAAACAGAAGAAGGTTTGCGCACATTACGCAATTTCAGTGACGAGCTCCGAGGTTACTCCTCCCTGTTGAATCTTTCCGAAAAGATCGAGAGATACAAACTGAAATGGTTGTCATCCAGCATTTTGCGTATACTCAAAAGGCCTTTACTGAAATGTGCTACCTCTCAATCTCCCAACCTGTTGGCATTCAGTCTTTATAAGTTGGGATACTACCTCAATCTAGAGCCCAGCTCTACAAAGTAGGCCTTTGAAGCGCTTCATACATAATCCCATGTCTAAGGATTACCATTAGGTGGCGGCAGCTAATTGTCTTTCGACGGCTTTGGAACTTCAAGCAGGCTCACTTTCCAAAACCCATTGTGAAACGCTACGGGTATCTCATAGGTTACCACCTCGTCAACCCGACTTATACTGCCAAGACTATCCATTCGGAAGAAATTAGCCACATGAACATCCACAATGGCCATGCTATCATTAAGGACGTGGACTTTCCCCAGCGAACAACTTACATTGCCCACCTGGCCTCTTAAGCTATCAATATCGTCTTGGGTAATTTGCGAGGCTACGAAACGTAGCCACCGTTCGGACGATGCGTCACTGTATGATATGGCTTTAAGTAATCGCCATCCAAAGTAAGCTTGCGAAAAAGAGTCAACACTGGTTTTCAGTTGTTCTTCCTTGTCTGAACACGAAGAACAGGAAACGCAAAACTCTGTGGCCCAGAAGGCCAATGACAAAAAAATGATAGGAAAGGGAGGTCGTACCATGCGCTAATCGTAAAGCTAACAGTGCAAAGTTATAGATTCCCACGTTGAGAACCAAATATTTCCCTGATTTTTTCTATTGACGAAACATCACTTTTGACTACGATGCACTATGTGGAATATAGCCCATTAAGGATTTTTGCACAATAAAACTTGAATATGTCTTTTCTTTTAGCTAACTTTGTACTAAAATTCAAATCAAAATGCTGCATTATATATCATTTGGCAGCGGGAGCAGTGGCAACTGCAGTTTTCTGTTTACAGAGAATGACGGACTCCTGATAGATGCCGGCGTTGGTGTTAGAGCACTCAAAAGACAGTTTAAAGACTTCGGGTTGCACCTATCTGACGTCAAAAACATACTCATCACCCACGACCATGCTGACCACGTAAAGTCGGTGGGGAGCTTAAGCAGAGACAAAGATTTGCCTGTGTGGTCAACGCCAGGCGTGCATGTAGGCATCAATAACAATTGGTGTGTCAGGCATAAGATTGCCCCTGAAAGGGTGAAATATGTCCAAAAAGGGGTGACCTTCCAATTAGGTGATTTCACAGTGACACCTTTTGGCGTACCACATGACAGTGTAGACAATGTGGGCTACTGCATAGAGCATGGCGGGGTGACCTTCGTGCTGATGACCGACATCGGCCATCTCACTGATGAGATGAAAAGCTACATCAGCAAAGCCAATTATCTCGTCATCGAGGCAGATTACGAAAAGGAAATGCTTCTGAATGGTCCCTATCCTCAACATTTGAAAAGACGCATCCTGAGCCCAGGTGGTCACATGAGCAATGAGGAATGCGGACTGGCCTTGGCCGAGAACGCAACACCTAACCTCCGCCATGTGTGGTTATGCCATTTGAGCGACGAGAACAATCACCCCGACTTGGCAGAAAAGACCGTCAAGCAAGTTCTGAGGGCCCACGGCATCGTGGTCGGCAACGAGCATGGAGCCGACTTCAAGTTGGACGTGCTCAAACGCAAAACGCCTTCAGGCATCTTCAATTTGGAATAAGCTCCGTCAAGTGTTAATCCAAACCCTTTGTAGACATGATCAAGCATAAGGCAATCAATACGCTGCGAATAGCATTTCTCGTTTTGATTCTATTGGCTTCCGTCATACCTGCCGGTGCCGAAGAAAATGCGCAAGAGCGTGCAGCGGCACTGAACAGGCAAGTTGACGCGCTGCTGTCCAGACTGGATGCCACGACAGACACGTTCACCTACTATAATACGTTGGAACAGGCTGTAAAGGTAGCGTTGCAATGCGACCAATATGACCGCTTGCCCAACAGTAAAGGTAAAGTTACCATAAAGTTTCGTCATGGCAATAGCAAACGTTTGGCCCCATTAAGACCACGCCTCATCGATGCTGGTATGTATTACTATGGTCACCACCGAAACGAAGAAGCACTCAAAGTGCTAAAAACTTACCTCGCATTGTCAGGAAGTGAACTATTCAAGGGAAGGAAAGACCTCTATAAAGGACAGGTGGCATACTATCTCTCGCTACTCTATTACGGAACAAAAAACTACACTGAGGCCGATCGTTGCGCCGACATAGCCCTACGGGATGTAGAATACGCGAAGGATGCAGCAGAAGTAAAAGTCAGTTGCATGAAAGAGTTGATGGTCACTCCGAATGATTCCGCACGGTACGTTCTTGCGCTCCTTGAACTGCACGACAAGGCACCGCATAATTCGACTTACATGCGCCTCTTATTGGAGCATTTTTCTTTGCCAGGGCATGAGAGTGAGATGGAACAGTTTGCCAAAGACGAGACTAACAAAAAGCCCCGTAGCAAAGAAGCGTGGGCTTTGTTGGGCGAGACAAAAATGAGAAAAAAGAACTGGAGCGATGCTATAAAAGCATATGCAAAAGCCATTGAACTGGATACCACATTTGTAGAGGCTATCTACAACAAAGGCTTATGCCTGACCGCAAAAGCTCAGCAAACGTTGCAAGCCCCCTCTGCAAAGACGGAATCAGTCCCTACTACACCCCGTCTCCTACTTCAGGAGGCACAGAGGGATTTTGAACAGGTGAGGCTATATGACCCACTATTAAAAGAGGTGGATTGGGCAACTCCACTGTACTTGGTCTATAAACTTTTGGGCGAGAACGATAAGGCGGAGAAAATAGCGCCTGAAGTAAAGAAACAAAATAACAGAAAAGAAAGCCATGGGAACACTAAGTAAATGCTTCGCAAACAGAAAGGCAGCACATAAGATCTTGACAAGTCATTTATGGTGTGCCTTCTTTGTTATGGTTAGCTCCTGTGTCTTTCCGATGATTGCATCAGGACAGAAAAAACAAATCGCAACTGCCAAAGAAAACGTCAAGAAGGGAAACAATTTGGAAAATGCCGAGCAGTCCATGTGCTCCTTGTTGAAAGACTCCGCCAACCGGAGAAACACCAAAATTTGGTCTGTGCTCTTTGATGCCCTCAAAAAGCAATACGATCAGGGCAACGAGAAGATTTATCTGAAGCAGAAGTATGATACGGCCAACTTGTTCAACATCGCTTCCAGAATGTATCAGCAGATGGAGGCTTTTGACTCTATTGACGCACAACCAGATGAAAAGGGGCGCATCAAACTGACCATGAGAAAAGAAAATGCCGCACTTCTCAACCGCTTACGCCCCAATCTTTTGAGCGGTGGCCACTATTTCATTCGCAAGAAAAAATACGCCGACGCCTACCGCTTGTTCAACCAATACATTGACGCCGCTCGCCAGCCGTTGTTTGCGGCCTATCATTATGACGAGAAAGACGCCAACTTACCGGAGGCTTCTTATTGGGCTGTTTATAGCGCTTACAAAATGGGAGATAGCCCAAAAACGCTCCATCATACTTACCAAGCCTTGAAAGATACGGCTCATTATGAGATGATGTTGCAATATCTGGCAGAAACTTACAAGCGAGACACTGACACGAGTCGCTATGTTAAAACGCTGACGGAAGGATTTAACAAATATCCGCTTTCTCTATTTTTCTATTCTCACTTGATAGATTTCTACTCGCAGACTGGACAATGGAACAAAGCCCTGGCACTCACAGACAAAGCTTTGGAAGCAGATTCAGCCTCGCAAATCTTTTGGCAGACGAAAAGCACGATTCTCCTTAACCTGGGCAACTTTGCAGAATGCTTTGATATCAGCCAGCGCTTGATCCATGAAAACGACAGCCTACCGGAAGCATGGCTCAACGCAGGATTGGCCAAATTCAACATGGGTGTGGGACTAGACAAAACAGTCCAACCGACCAAGCAACGCAATGCCACCCTGCAATTTTACAAGGATGCGTTACCCTACCTCGTGAAATACCGCTCGCTGAGACCTGAAAGAAAAGACAAATGGGCTTTGCCTTTATATACGATTTACCTCAATCTGAACATGGGTAAAGAATTTGACGAAATTGATAAATTGATGGAAAAATGAACATCCAAGACATTATAAAGAAATTGGGTATATCGCTCAATGCCATGCAGGAAGCATCTGCTGACGCCATTCTCAATGGCAAGGACGATGTGATTGTACTAAGTCCTACGGGAACAGGAAAAACCTTGGCATACCTATTGCCAATATCGCAAAAAATCCAGCCAAACCAAGATGAAGTGCAAGCCATCATCATTGTGCCTGGGCGAGAGTTAGCTTTGCAGACAACCAACGTGTTTGAAGGAATGAAAACTGGACTTCATTCGTATGCCTGTTACGGCGGACGCCCCACGATGGACGAGCATCGAGCCATAAGACAATTGAAACCACAAGTGATCTGCGGTACCCCCGGACGTCTCAATGACCATATCGACAAGGATAACTTCGATGTTTCTCATGTCAAATATGTTATCATTGATGAATTTGACAAATGTCTTGAGATGGGCTTCCGTGAGGAGATGCAAGCCCTTCTCAAGCGTATGCCAAGACAGGCAAGGAAAATCCTCCTTTCCGCCACCGTCTCTGAAGAGATGGACAACATGGCTACTCACGCCGCACATCTTGACTTTCGGATTGAACAAGAGCAGGTTCCTGAGAGTGTGAAAGTTTATGTGGTTCACTCTCCTCACAAGGACAAACTCGAGACATTGGCTCAGCTCCTGCGATCGTTTGGACAAGAAAGTACCATTGTTTTTGTCAACTATCGCGAGTCGGTTGAACGCGCTGCGACTTTCCTTCGACAACAAGGATTCACCTTGAGCGCCTACCATGGAGGCTTAGACCAAAAAAGCAGAGAAGACACACTGTATAAATTTATCAACGGATCAGCCAATATTATGGTAAGCACCGACTTGGGAAGCCGCGGCTTGGACATTCCTAACATTCAAAATATTGTCCATTACCACCTTCCTGAAAGTGAAGACAGCTATGTTCACCGGGTTGGCAGAACCGCCCGATGGGACAAAAGCGGGCAGGCATACTTCCTTCTTGCCCCTGACGAACGAGTCCCAGAATATGTGCATGCCATAGTGAGTGACTGCGAAATTCCCGAGACTGGCGCCCACCTTTGCCCTCAACCCCGCATGGCCACATTGTACATCGGAAAAGGGAAAAAAGATAAAATATCAAAGGGAGATATAGTGGGGTTCCTTTGCAAGAAAGGTAACTTGCTATCATCGCAAATCGGACGTATCGACGTGAAAGATCATTACGCTTACGCAGCGATTGACAGGAAGCAACTAAAGAAAGTGTTACAATGTGTGGCGGGCGAAAAAATCAAGGGAGTTCGTACCATTGTGGAAGAAATACGTTGAATTTCGTAATTTTTGGATAGAGAACGAATGAACATGCAAGATAAAGTGTAACTTCAACATTAAAGCAAATCAGCGAGAAAATATCTCTTATAAATTTGTTTTATTGAGATAATATCTGTATCTTCGCATCTGAAACAAACAACGTAGACTTTATTAATCCTAAAAATAAATTGACGAGATGAAGAAGTACAATTTTAATGCGGGTCCTTCAATGCTTCCGCGTGAAGTCATTGAGAACACAGCGAAACAAATTCTGGATTTCAACGGCTCCGGTCTTTCCCTAATGGAAATAAGTCACCGAGCAAAGGACTTCCAGCCTGTGGTGGATGAGGCTGTAGCGCTCATCAAGGAGTTGCTTGACATCCCCGAAGGTTACTCTGTGATTTTCCTCGGTGGTGGCGCTTCGTTGCAGTTCATGCAGATTCCCGCCAATTTTCTTATCAAAAAAGCAGGATATTTGAATACAGGAACGTGGGCGAAGAAGGCTATGAAGGAGGCTAAACTTTTTGGCGAGGTAGTAGAAGTCGCTTCTTCTGCCGACAAGAATTACACCTACCTGCCTCATGATTTCGATGTTCCAGCAGACTTGGACTACCTCCATATCACAACCAACAACACAATCTTCGGTACAGAGATCCGCAAGGAACTGGACGCTACAGTGCCCATGATTGCCGACATGAGTTCAGACATCATGAGCCGTCCCGTGGATGTGTCAAAATACACCGCTATTTATGCGGGCGCGCAGAAGAATATGTCTATGGCAGGTGTGACAGTTGTGATTGTTAAGGACGACATGCTTGGCAAGGCTCCACGTGAACTTCCGACAATGATTGACTACCGCACACATGTGGAAAAGGGTTCCATGTTCAACACACCTCCTGTAGTCCCAATCTACTCTCTGCTTGAAACCATGCGCTGGGTCAAAGCGCAAGGCGGCGTCAAGGAGATGGACAGACGGGCTCACGAACGTGCGAAGATTGTCTATGAAGAGATTGATCGCAACAAGCTATTCCGAGGAACAGTGGCAGAGGCCGACCGTTCTCTCATGAATATCTGCTTTGTGATGAACGATGAGTACAAAGAGCTTGAGAAGCCTTTCCTGGAGTTTGCGACTGAACGAGGCATGGTCGGTATCAAGGGACATCGCAGCGTAGGAGGTTTCCGCGCAAGTTGCTATAACGCCCAAACCATTGAAGGCGTAAATGCTCTCGTAAAAGCCATGAAGGATTTCGAGGCGGAACATTAACCATAAAACTTCATTCTCTCATGAAAATACTTGTAGCTACAGAGAAGCCCTTTGCTTCAGCCGCTGTAGAAGGCATAAAGAAAGAAGTAGAAGCTGCAGGCCACAATGTGGTGCTGCTTGAAAGTTACACTGACAAGCACCAATTGCTGGATGCTGTCGCTGATGCTGACGCCATGATAGTGAGATCTGACAAGATCACTCCAGAGGTGCTTGACGCAGCTAAAAAACTTAAGATTGTGGTGCGTGCCGGGGCGGGCTACGACTCCATCGACACGGCTTATGCCAAACAGAAGGGTGTCGTAGTAGAGAACACGCCAGGCCAGAATTCAAATGCTGTCGCAGAACTTGTCTTTGGTCTGTTGGTCTATACCATCCGCAACTTCTACAATGGAAAAAGTGGAAGCGAGTTGAAGGGTAAGAAACTGGGCATTCTCGCTTTTGGCAATGTGGGACGCAATGTTGCTCGCATTGCAAAGGGCTTCGGCATGGAGGTATATGCCTTTGACGAATTCGTCCCCAAAGACAAGATTGAGGCCCAAGGCGTTCATGGTGTCGACAGCAAGGACGACTTATTCAAGACTTGCGACATCGTGTCGTTGCATATCCCTGCAACGGAAGAGACACGACAGAGCATTAACTATCAGGTTGTCGGCCAGATGAAAAAGGGTGGTATTGTAGTCAACACCGCACGCAAGGAAGTCATCAATGAACCCGAACTGCTGAAGTTGCTTGGTGAGCGTACAGACTTGAAGTATGTCACTGACATTAAGCCTGACGCTGATGTGGACTTCAAAAAGTTTGAAGGCAGATATTTCTCAACCCCCAAAAAGATGGGGGCGCAAACGGCTGAGGCCAACATCAATGCGGGTATTGCCGCTGCAAAGCAAATCGTTGCCTATTTTGCCACAGGTGACGAGAAATTCCGCGTAAACAAATAAAAACATAAGAAACTTTGCCCCCTTCAACCTAAGAACAAGGGTGAATGGGGGCAAAGTCATTTTATCTTACCTAAATTCTATTACCATGGCTACGGTTAAACCTTTTTGCGGCTTGCGGCCACCCAAGAACTTAGTTGAGAAGATAGAGTCGAGGCCCTATGATGTTCTTGACTCTGATGAGGCACGCAAGGAAGCTGGCGACAACGAAATGTCGCTTTACCACATTATCAAGCCGGAAATCAATTTCCCGCCAGGCGTTTCTGAGTATGACGCATGCGTCTACGAGAGCGCAGCCAAGCAATTTCAAAAATTCCAAGACAAGGGCTGGCTCATCCAGGACACGGAAGCTCACTATTATATTTATGCGCAAACCATGAACGGTAAAACGCAGTATGGACTTGTCGTAGGAGCTTCTGTGGATGACTATATGTCGGGAGTCATCAAAAAGCATGAACTGACGCGACGCGATAAAGAGGAAGACCGAATGAAACATGTTAGGGCATGTGACGCGAACATGGAACCAGTGTTCTTCGCCTATCCTGACAACCCCGTTCTTGACAAATTGCTAAAGAAGTACTCTGTCATGCAACCAGAATACGACTTTGTTGCTCCCATTGACGGTTTCCGTCATCAGTTTTGGGTCGTGTCTGACAAGGAAGACTTGGATCTCATTACAGAAGAATTTCACAAGATGCCTAAACTCTACATCGCAGACGGTCATCATCGTTCGGCCGCGGCAGCTCTTGTGGGCGATGAGAAGCGCAGGTTGAACCTCAACCACAAAGGTGATGAAGAGTACAATTACTTTATGGCTGTATGTTTCCCCGCTTCGCAACTGACCATTCTTGATTACAACCGTGTGGTGAAGGACCTTAACGGAATGACTTCCGAAGCGTTCATCAAAGCACTTGAACACGACTTTATAATCGTGAAGAAGGGAAGCGAGGACTACAAGCCACAACATATCCATGAATTTTCCATATATCTTGACCATGAGTGGTACAGTTTGGAAGCACGACCTGGGACATATGATGAGACAGACCCCATTGGTGTACTAGATGTTGATATTTCCAGCCGACTCATTCTTGACAAATTAATGGGCATCAAAGACTTAAGGTCTGACAAGCGGATTGATTTCATCGGTGGATTGCGCGGGATGAAAGAGTTGCGTCGCCGCGTTGATAGTGGAGAAATGCGTTGGGCATTAGCGCTTTACCCTGTCTCAATGGAGCAAATCATGACCATTGCGGACAGTGGAAAGATTATGCCACCCAAGGCTACTTGGTTTGAGCCGAAATTGCGTTCAGGATTGGTAGTACATAAACTTAAATGAAGGACTCGTACCAAACTATAGATGAGATATCAATTGGCGAGGGATATTACTGCGAAAAACGTAGTAAATTCCTCGCCTACGCCCACCATGTTGATTCGGTGGAGCAAGCCAAAGCGATTATTGCAAATTACCAAAAGAAATATTTCGACGCACGCCATTGTTGCTATGCTTATGTCATAGGGGCTGAAGGAAAGGAGTTTCGGGCAAACGATGATGGTGAGCCCTCCTCCACGGCGGGAAAGCCCATTCTGGGGCAAATAGCTTCTCATAACTTGACGAATGTAGTCATCTGTGTCATTCGTTATTACGGAGGTGTCAACTTGGGAACAGGAGGGCTGATTGTAGCTTATCGAACAGCTGCAGCTGATGCCATTGACCACTGCAAGATAGTTACACGACTTGTGAAAGAGCAAATAGTCTACCGTTTCACATACCCCATGATGAATGGTGTAATGAGCATCGTAAAGGACATGAAACCAACTATTGTTTCCCAAACTTTTGACAATGACTGTGAGATTGTACTGTCCATTCGGAAGAACAAAGCCGAAGAACTTCGCAAGCGCTTGCAAAACCTCACATTTGGCGGGTAGCACCTGTTACTGGTGTTCCATCTTAACTTACTCCTCATCGTCAATAAGGCAATTGCTCCAAATGGAAGATAGACGCATCATTAACGAAAGTTAATTGCAGATATTTGTTCCTCTAATATTTACTGGTCTAAAACATTTTTGCTAACTTTGCAATGCGTTTAGGAAGATTGGCAGAGTGATCGAATGCGCTAGACTCGAAATCTGGTATACCCGTTTTGTGGTATCGGGGGTTTGAATCCCTCATCTTCCGCTAAACAAGAGAAGAGAAAGAAATGTATTCCCTTCTCTTGTTTTCTGTGATAAAGAAAAGTGGCTCATTCAGATTGAAAACATTGTCTTTCAATTAGGTTCCTGTGTATAGACACCTTTCAAACTCTCTTTTCGCGACCTTCACAAAACTTCAGGCTTGTCGGGGTTTGAAATAGAGTATTGATGCACAAGGTCGCACAAGATTATCCTGTCCACATCCGGTATGCCATACATGTCAAACATCTTTTTATCAAGTCTAATCTGTTCATAGACACAGTCCTTTTTGCTCTTCTTTTTCAATTGTTTCTCAAGTCCATTTGCAATGAGGCGGATGGACTTTTCCAATTGCCCTTCGAAGAAACAACAATAACCTGCATTCAGCAAGTCGGCCATCCCATGACTTGCGTCAGACAAAATATCATTATATAGCTTATGCGCATGCTGCAGATTCTTCATCCACAACTCAGCCCATGCCAAAGCCCGCTTCACATTGAGATTGTCCGGATCATTGTAGTTGAGTTTGAACAACAGTTTTGCGGCTTTCTCCAGTTTTCCGCAATTGATCTGTGAGATAGCCAAATAGAGCGCATAACTCTTGTTGTCAGGCAAAAGGTTGAGCAACGCCTCATAGTGCCGCTCTGCATCAGCAAATTTACCTTGATGAAAGCATGCTTGTGCTAATCCGCCCAATGCCTGCTCGTCATTGGGATTACGCATAATGATACGTTGATAACTTTGCTCCGCTTTGTCATACTTTTTGTAGTGGTAAGCCAGCAAAGCCTGCATACGCAGGTCTTCACTATTCTCCTGGTCAAAATGGGTGGCAAGAAGATTTTTCAAGGCTTGATACTTTTTCTGTTTCAGCAGAAAAACTTCCAGATTTCGTACCTCCACCAGCATTTTGTTTCTTGATGTTGGAACTTCCCAAAATCTTTTAATCTTACTGTCATCGAATGGATTAGCAAACTTGTTACGGTCATCGCACAATTTGAAGAAACGGAATAAATCCTGCAAATAGGATCTTCTCACAAAAGCTTGCGAACGTATTGGCCCTTCGTCTTCAGCCAAGCCTCCCTGCAGCTCTCCCCTATCCATCATGCTTTTTATGTTTTCAGGCAAGTTGGCAAACACAGACGACATACCCAAAGCAAAACTGTATTTATCTGAATCGCAGAAGGGCCCCTTGCACATCAAGGTACGCATGAAATTAGACTCCCTCAGTTGCGGTGACAGATGACGCAGTTGCGGATGTTCCATGTAGAAAGGTGTAAACCAGTTGCAAAGCGTATAAAAGAAAGAGAAGCGTTTCATTTGTGAAAAGCCTCCAAAGTAAATGTCTGCTCCATGCTTTTGCATGTCTGAGATTCTTTGAAAGCTCCTCTCCAGCATTTCCACCTTTTGGTCTTCAGCGTCTGGATGCAAGATATTCACCATGGGATCCTCCTCCTTCTCCTTGATGCCAAACCTCGTCATTTCAAAATCCTGGTTTTTCATGATTGAAGGTAAGATATCTTTGCGCAAAGTCTCTTGGTCTTGCGTGGCGTTTTGGCATAAAACTATCTGCTTTTCGAGTTGCAGAATTTCTTTTCTGACACTTTCTCCGTCCAGCAAGTTGCCAATGGACAGCTCAACCTCCGGAAAAAGCCTATAGTCTGCTTGCCCCATGGCAAACACCCACCCCACAAGGGCGCGTTGTCTGATTAGCTCATCTTCCGCCTTGACATAGGTCTGAACCAATGCTATGACTTTTTGGGGATCAGGCGTGTTGAGTGTAGCCAAAGATATTGCAGAGACCAGAGTTTGCGCGTCAACGACATCTATTGTAGGCGACGCCAACAAATTGGCCATGTCTTGGGCCTGCTCTGAGGTCCATTGGTATGACACGATTATTGCGTTGAATAACTTTCGCATATAGGAGAAATGAGTGTCAAAGAGCACATTGGAATGTGACTCTTTGACGCTATCATCATCCAATGATAACATGGCTACATCTTGCACATGCTTGACCAAGTGTTGTCCTATGCTTGTAATATCCAATTCTGAAGATCGTACAGTGCTTGCCAGCGATAAAAAGTAGGAGTCGTCCACCCGTTTAACGTTTGTCTCCATGTTGCCCAACAGTGTTGACAAACGCCGTACTAAACTTTTATAAAGAATTGGGCGTTGACTATCCTTGTAGCCCTTCAACAGGAAGTTACACATTAGTTGGTAATCATTCTCCAACTCTTCCAGTTGCCCTCGGAACTGCGCATTGGGCATATCGTCCATTAAGGCACGAACGAGGCGAACTGCTTGTCCAAAGTTTTGGTCACGCACAAGTATCGCCTGTATTTCTGAAATATTATTGAGCGTCTCAGCTGCGCTGGGGCGTTGGTTGCCATTTATTATCTGCATAGGTAAAAATCATCATTTAGCTCGCTCAATATCCTTCTGACGAGGAGCGGAGACATGTGAGTAATTCATTTTGGGGAGCGCCTGTATGGTTCTATCGTCTGCTCCCATATATTTGGATATGACCGGTGCATAATGCTTCACCCCATTCTTATTGATGGAATCACACGTTTGGTTATACACTTTCACAAACAATTTCAACTGCTCCTTACGCTTCTTGCTTTCCAAAGCTTTGGTGCGGAAAGCAATCACGCCCAACCGTATATCCTGACTTGCCGCATCCATCAAGACAGGATTCTTCCAAAGTCGAGCCGTCGTTGCCTGAGGTTCCGGCAACAACATGGCATCCATCTCGTTATTGAGCAACATGCGCAGCCGTATCTTCACATCATTAATTTGAATTCTGAAGACATCCCCCTTAGGCTTATCCTTTCGGATGGCCCAGTCTGCCAAATAGCTCGTTGCCGAATGGCGGGTGACTGCAATCATCTTTTCAGAGAGTTGTGAGACACTTTTCACACGTGCTACTCTATTGCTAATCAATTGCCAATTGGCGTTCGTGGCGGACACATACTTTAAAGATGTACCTAAGCGCTTCAGTCTTTCCGTTCGAACCAGGTCCGACACCATACCCTCCACATGCCCCCCCGCAATCAGCGTGTCGCAGTCCATCTGGGCATTGCACAGGCGCAGCCTGACATCAACCCCAGCTTGCTTGAAGCTACTGTCTTCCGCCGCCACAAACAATGGCAGGCAGTCCATCGTCGGAACGGTGGCGACCTTGAGGGCAGCCGAGTCGGCCTTTAAAAGTGCGGCTCGCTCTTCACGGCTTTGCCTTTGCAGGCTTTCTGTGCTTGGGCCACATGCTACAAGAAGTGAAAAGGCCACAAACAGAAAACAGAATTTTATGTGATTCATATTTGCAAAGTTACGAATAAAAATTTTGTAATACTGAAAAAATATCGTATTTTTGCCTAAAAATAATCAACGTACATGGCAAAAGACAAGACTATGTTTGTCTGTTCCCAGTGTGGATATGAATCCGCTAAATGGTTGGGCAAATGCCCTTCGTGCGGAGCATGGTCAACATTCAAGGAGATAAAGGTAGCAGCAGACTACGGCACCACGACCGCCCGACAAGCGGCTATGTCCGTGAGGAAAGGAGTAAAAGGAGCCCTTGTAGATGAAGCTCGGAACAACCATCCTGTTCGCTTACGTGACATTTCCCATGAGGATGAGCCCCGCATCGACACCCATGACCAGGAGCTCAACCGCGTCTTAGGAGGCGGCATCGTCCCAGGAAGCATCATTCTGCTGGGTGGCGAGCCGGGCATTGGCAAATCCACCCTAACCTTGCAGACCATTCTGGGCATGCCTGAGCGTAACATTCTATATGTAAGTGGTGAGGAAAGTTCCCACCAAATTAAGATGAGAGCTGATCGCTTGCGTCCCACAGATTCCACAAGCGACATGCCACGAGGAGAGATTTACGTCTTGTGTGAGACTTCCCTTGAAAACATCTTTTCCCAACTTCAAGAGCTACGTCCCGAGTTGTTGATTGTCGATTCCATCCAAACCATCGCTACTGACACAGTAGATTCTTCGCCTGGCAGCGTCACGCAGGTGCGAGAGTGTGCCGCCGCGTTGTTGCGATTTGCCAAGACAAGTGGTGTTCCCGTCATTCTCATTGGTCACATTAATAAAGAAGGCACTCTTGCCGGCCCAAAGATTCTTGAGCATATCGTTGACACTGTCATCCAGTTTGAAGGCGACCAGCATTACATGTACCGCATCTTGCGCAGCATTAAAAACCGATTTGGCAGCACGTCCGAATTAGGCATCTATGAAATGAGACAAGACGGGCTTAGACAGGTATCCAACCCTTCAGAGCTCTTGCTTACCGAAGACCACGACGGTCTTTCTGGCGTAGCCATCTCTTCGGCCATAGAGGGCGTTCGCCCCTTCATGGTAGAGACTCAAGCTCTGGTGTCGACAGCCGCTTATGGCACCCCGCAACGTTCTGCCACAGGATTCGACCAACGGCGCCTCAACATGCTGCTGGCCGTCCTGGAGAAGCGAGTCGGCTTCAAGCTCATCCAGAAAGACGTGTTCCTCAACATTGCGGGTGGGCTGCGTGTGACCGATATGGCAATGGACCTGAGTGTCATAGCCGCAGTTCTTTCGAGCAATGTCGACACCCCCATCGAGACAGGCTGGTGCATGGCGGGCGAAGTGGGGCTCAGCGGTGAGGTGCGCCCCATCAGCCGCATGGAGCAACGAATAGCCGAAGCCGAGAAATTAGGTTTCACACACATGATCATCCCGTCCTATAACATGAAGGGAATAGACAAGAAAAAGCATAACATACAACTTCATCCCGTCAGAAAAGTCGAGGAAGCGTTGCGCTGCTTGTTCGGATAAATCAAAAAACATTGAGATACTATCATGAAAGACTCTGTAATCATTGTCAGTGGAGGCATGGATTCCATCACCATGCTCTATGAGTTTCAAGACAGAATAGCGTTGGGTGTCAGCTTCAATTACGGCAGCAACCACAACCAACGTGAAATTCCATTTGCCGAGTTGCACTGCAAGCGCTTAGGCATTCCACATATCACAATAGACCTTGGGTTCATGCCCAAGTATTTCAAGTCAAGTCTTCTCGAAGGGGCCGACGCCATTCCGGAAGGCAACTACAATGAGGACAACATGAAATCCACGGTAGTCCCTTTTCGCAACGGCATCATGCTAAGCATTGCCATTGGCATAGCCGAGAGCCATCATCTAAAGCATGTCATGATGGCCAATCACAGTGGGGATCATACCATCTACCCCGACTGTCGGCCTGAATTTGTCCGAGCCATGTCAGGTGCAGCCCAAGCCGGCACTTTCGAGGACGTCACCATCCTCGCCCCATACACCAACATTTCCAAAAGTGACATTGCACGTCATGGGAAAGCGCTGGGCATCGACTATAGTGAGACGTGGAGTTGCTACAAAGGTGGCGAAAAGCATTGTGGTAAATGCGGCACGTGCCGTGAACGGAAAGAAGCCCTCAGGGAGGCAGGAATCGCAGACAACACAGAATACGAGGATGAAGGATAGCCTTCATGAGGCAAGCACACCCGCAAGGCGTCTGCAAGGTGCGTTCCGCAAACAGGCCGTCTTATGATAAAAAAGTAAAAAATGTCGCTTGTGCTTTCCCCATCTCTCATCTTTTTAGTATCTTTGCGGTGCGATAAGAAACATTTATTCATTTAACACATAAGACAAAATGACAATTGACGAATTCAATTTTTCAGGCAAGAAGGCCATTGTTCGTGTAGATTTCAATGTGCCATTGGATGAGAATGGCAACGTGACAGATGACACCCGTATCCGTGGTGCCCTGCCCACATTGAAGAAAATCTTGGCCGATGGTGGCGCTGTGATCATGATGAGCCATATGGGCAAGCCCAAAGGAAAGGTCAACCCGAAGCTCAGTTTGAAGCAGATTGTCGGCAAAGTTTCAGAGAAGTTGGGGGTTGAGGTGAAGTTCGCTCCCGATTGCGGTAACGCCGAGCAGGAGGCAGCTTCCTTGAAGCCCGGTGAGGCTCTGTTGCTTGAGAACCTGCGTTTCTATCCTGAGGAAGAGGGCAAGCCCGTCGGTGTAGAGAAGGGCACGCCTGAGTTTGACGAGGCCAAGAAAGCCATGAAGGAGAGCCAGAAGAAGTTCGCTCAAAAGTTGGCAAGCTACGCTGACGTCTATGTCAACGATGCCTTCGGCACCGCTCACCGCAGACACGCTTCTACGGCTGTCATTGCCGATTACTTCAACGCAGACTCCAAGATGTTGGGTTATCTGATGGAGAAGGAAGTCAAGGCCATTGACAACGTCATGAAGAACGCGCAGCATCCCTTCACCGCCATCATCGGTGGTTCTAAGGTGAGCTCTAAGCTGGGCGTAATCAAGAATCTGCTTGACAAGGTTGACAACCTGATCATTGGCGGTGGCATGGGTTACACCTTCATCAAGGCTCAGGGAGGCAACATCGGAAACTCTCTGCATGAGGATGATCTGATGCCTGAGGCTCTTAACGTCATCGAGGAAGCCAAGAAGAAGGGTGTGAACCTCAGCCTTTCTGTCGCCACAGTTTGCGGTCGCGAGTTCTCCAACGACACTCCCCGCTCAGTATTCCCCATCTACGACATTCCCGAGGGTTGGGAAGGTATGGACGCCTCTGAGGAGAGCATTGCCGCTTGGAAGGAAATCATCATGAATTCAAAGACTATTCTGTGGAACGGTCCTGTTGGCGTGTTCGAGTTCGAAAACTTCGCCCACGGAACTGGTGAGATCGCCAAGACTGTCGCAAAGGCTACCCAGGAGAACGGCGCTTATTCCCTCATCGGAGGTGGCGACTCTGTTGCAGCCATCAACAAGTTTGGCCTGGCCGACAAGGTGAGCTACGTCTCAACAGGTGGTGGCGCTATGCTCGAGGCTATTGAGGGCAAGGTGCTTCCTGGAGTTGCAGCCATCAAGGGTGAGTAATCAGCCGATAAGAACAAGACAAGTTTAGGCAATAGGCTATACAAAAGTCGCATTTGCGAGAGTAGCCCAAGACGTTTACAGTCTTAGCATTGCCGCACAACTTGCGATTATATAAAAAGCCTTTCGCAGTATGATGATTGCGAAAGGCTTTTTTCTTGCTTAGGCTTGCGGGTAAAGTTCTGTCCGCAAGCATATAGGATTAGCGCAGCTCACACTTGTTTCAGTCTATTTCAGAAGGACTTGTCACCAGGCGCGTAGCACCATGTTGCAGCAGAAATTCCTTGCTTCGGAATCCCCACAACACACTAATGCAAGGCATGCCACAATTATGCGCCGTGTCAATATCCACATCACTGTCACCAATGTAGACTGCCGTTTCACGCGGCATGTCCAGTTGGCGCAGGGCTTCGACGACCGTGTCGGGCGCTGGCTTTTTTCTAATGTCCGGGCGCTCGCCAATAGCCACTTCTACCTGTTCGCCAAAGAAATGGCGGACCAGCTCTTGGGTTGCCGCATAAAACTTATTGCTCACCACTGCCAACTGGGCACCATTGCGCTTGAGCCTCTCCAACATTTCCGGTATGCCAGGATAAGGCTGCGTCGTGTCTAAGCTATGCTCCAAATAATGCTTGCGGAATGTGGCATAGCATTCATCAAACATAGGATTGCCAAGTCCTTGCGGAATGGCACGCTCCATCAGTTTTTTCACTCCGTTCCCTACAAATCTTCTTACCTCATCGATGGTTCGTTCCTGCATACCGCATGAGCGCAATGCGTAGTTGCAACTTGCAGCCAAGTCGTCAAGCGTATTCAGCAATGTTCCATCGAGATCAAATATATAGCTCTCGTATTTCATGTTTCAATTTGCTTTCCCTTTTCAGCATCTCGTCACGATAAACCAGTTCGCACTGAGTGCGAAGATTACCTCCGTAGACTACGAGCTGTTCACCATCCTCCAGTCTGATTACCTCAGCCTTACGGTTCTCGCCACTCTCCCACTCCACGACATCATGTGTCGTGTCATTCACCACCACATACTTAAACTCAAAGGGGAGCGTCATTGCATAAGCGTTGATCGTTAACATCCAGTCACCATCGCCTATATAGCGCATCGGAAGGTAGCGCATCTCGTTCCACACTCCCAGCGAAGGTTCACTGCCAAGTACGGCAACAGAGAAGCCGTCGCCCACCTGCGGAGCGGACACGCGAAATATGACGCTCCGATTGAAACATGGCATGGAGCTGACCGGCTGGACTTCCCGCTCTGAACTTAATGGATAGATGTAGTGTTGCAGCGACAAATCCCTCCAGATATCATGGAAGATGTATTTTCGAGACACATCCAGGCAGAACAGGCGCGGCACAGCATCCCACTCCTTCCGCATCACTTTGCCTTCATCGTCTTCCACTTGATAGGTATAAGTGAGAAAGCGAATGGGGATGTGAGCAAAGACAATGCCCGTCGTCTCTGCAGTCCATATGTCGCCATCATCGGTACGCATCAGCAGATTGTTCATCCGCGTATGCCCAGCAGTGTCAATGTAGCTGACGCAAACATGCATCGACTGTCCGAATGGTGTTCGATACCTAATGCTGAAATTCAACTTCATATTGCAAAGATAAATATTTCCATTTAAAATTATAAAACATACGGAAAAAAAGTTTTGCAAAATCACACAATTCATGTATCTTTGCACCGTGATTTTACAAGGACAAAAACAGATGAAAAACAATTGCAAGAAAAAGTATCTCATCCCTGCCGCCATCTGCCTGTTGGTGTTGTTTGGCATCGGGTACTATTATTTTTTCACATCCTTCACGGGCAAGAGTGAGACCTGCTATATTTACGTGGACAACGATGACACCTACGACTCCATTCTTGTCAAGTTGCAACCTGTTGCCAACCAGCATGGCATGCACGCCTTCAAGATACTCTCACGCCACAGCCACTTGGTCGACCACGTGCGAACGGGTCGCTATGCCATCACGCCGTCCATGGGTGCCTTCATGACTTTCCGGCACATCAAGAATGGAATGCAGTCTCCCGTCAACCTGACCATTCCCTCGGTGCGCACCTTGCAAGACCTTGCCGGTGTATTGGGCGGCAAGCTCATGCTCGACAGCGCGACAATTGCGCGTGCGCTGACCAATGAAGACACCTGTCACGCTTATGGTTACGACACGATGACGATGGCAGCCCTGTTCATACCCAACACATACGACATCTATTGGAATGTGTCAATAAGAGGATTGCTCAATCGCATGCAAAAGGAAAACCAACATTTCTGGAACAACACCCGCACCATCAAGGCACAAGAATTGAAGCTCACGCCCATTGAGGTGGCAACGCTCGCCAGCATTGTGGATGAAGAGACAGCCAACGACAAAGAGAAACCCATGATCGCAGGCATGTACTACAATCGCCTGATGCTTCGCAATGCTGAATATCCTCAAGGCATGCCCCTTCAAGCAGACCCCACCATCAAGTTTGCTCTCAAGCGGTTTGAACTCAAGCGCATCTACAACGATATGCTGCATGTGCATAGCCCATACAACACGTACGTCAATCCCGGGCTGCCCCCTGGGCCCATCCGCATAGCCAGTGTGGCTGGCATAGACGCTGTGCTCAATATGACCCATCACAACTATCTCTACATGTGCGCCAAAGAGGATTTCAGTGGCACACACAACTTTGCGACGACCTATCAAGAGCACATGAACAATGCCCGCCGCTATTCGGCTGCCCTTAACCAAAGGGGCATTAAGTAGGCTCGCCCCTCATTGCTCTTCGTGAAAGACCACATTATAACATACACCGTTTGAAACAAAGCACATGTGCTTTGTTTCAAACGGTGTATGGAATCCACCTTAATCTTTTGTGGGACAATTTCCGAAATGCACTTTTAGGAGATAACCTATGAGGCATCCTGACACAATAACTGGAACCACCTCTTTTTTTTGCCAAAGTTTTGTTCTTTTTAAGGTGCATTGAAAAAAATAATCTGTATCTTTGCAAACAAAACTAAAAACTAAAATGAGAAAAATCACATTCTTCCTTGTGTTTGCGTTGATTGGCATGTCTCTTTGTTCTTGCCAAAAGGCAGTCTTTGATGACGAAGAAGAAGGTTTGGGCGACGGGGTCAAACTTCAGTTCCACATTACCCAATTTGAGCAAGTGCCTTTTGACGTTGCGGATGCCACGCGCGGAACGGATATCAGAAAAATATGCCCCCATCTTAATTTTGCCGTTTACCAAAGTGGTGAACGCGTGAAACAAATCAATCAGACATCCTCGGAAGGAAACTTTGGCTCTTTCAATTTGTCTCTGAAGCCAGGACAATACCAGTTGGTGGTGTTGGCACATAGCAGCGAAGAAAATCCCACGATGACCGATCCCTGCAAGGTGGCTTTTACCAATAAAGGTAAAGTGACAGACACCTTTGGGTATGGCGACACTATTACGGTCACAAATGACAGCGCTTATCACATCAAGCTGAAACGCCTCGTGGCCATGGTGCGCTTGCAAACCACAGACACAGTGACAAGAGAAGCCAAATTGGTCCGCTTCTATTACACAGGAGGCAGTTCCACATTGGATGCGATGAAAAGTGTAGGATGCGTCAACTCAAAGCAAGTTGCCAGCTTTGACCTCACCTCTGATATGGTTGGTAAACCTGCCACATTCGATATTTACACATTTCCGAAAGCCGACAACAAAGGATTGAACCTGCAGGTCACCACGCATGATAGCAAGAACAATGTGCTGGTTCAGGAAAACATATCCAACGTGCCTATACAGCGCAACATGATTACATTATACAAGGGGCGCCTATTCAATCGGAACGCAGACAGCAAAGGAGACTTCAATGTTGACCTCAACTCTGACGATGAGTGGACAACAGACGAGCACCCCTTTTAGTTCATTAACAAGAGTGTTTTGTCATGATTCTTGGTGCAAGAGTTTGTCACGGATAGTGGATGAAATAGAGCGAGAAAAATGCATTTTTGCCTCGTCGCGATGCTATTTGCATGGGGTAATTTTGCAATAAAGGGTATTCTTTGACGAAAAGTATTACTTTTCAAGCGTAATCAAATTCAAACTCTTATAATCATCTGTTTATCCATAAAATATGAAAAGTAGCGTATTTTCGCGTATTTTGGCCAAAACATTTCGTCGTCGAAAATAAACGCTGCTTTTTATATACACCGTCCACCTTCTTCCAAAGGGAGCCACTTGGCAATTTACGACAGCAATTGCGGTGATCAAATATGGGACAATATTGATATGGCTTGGGACAATATTGACCGATTGAAGGGTCGGGCGAAAATAACACATACAAAGATGCTGGTTATTGTCATATATACTTTATCTTTGCAGAAGATAAGCTGCACCTCAGCATAACATTCAATCGAGCTTGATGTTCTGCATTCGGTTTGCATTATCTTTGCATAAGATAAGCTGCACCTCAGCATAACATTCAATCGAGCTTGATGTTCTGCATTCGGTTTGCATTATCTTTGCATAAGAAAGGCAGCATGGTTCTTGACGTAATATGCGCCAAGCACTTGCCTGCCAAAAGGACAAGACTACCAATCATCTATTCATTCAATAAAATAATATGAAGCAATTACTATGTGCAGTCAGCCTTTTTCTGCTTGGTGCCACAATGGCGTGTGCCCAGAAGGTCACTTCTCCCAACGGCAAGTTAGCCGTAGAGCGCACTGGCGGCATCTACAAGGTATACTATGAAGACACCAAGGTAATGGACATGACGCTGGATGGGGTGACCACTCGTCATCATGACGGAGGGCCGACCTACAAGCGCATGGACAAGTGCGGTAAAGTCCATGTCGATTACCGCATGTTGTCTGGCAAACGCCTCGACTGCCACAACTGCGGCCGCGAGTACCGCTTTGTATACGAATACGCTGACGGCGCACCTATGGACCTGGTGATGCGGGTTTTCGACAATGGCGTGGCGTTTCGATATGAGTTGACAGGACTGAGCGACGATCGCTTCAAGGACGAACTTTCCTACATCAACATCGGCAAGGGCACACGCCGATGGTTTATGGAGTGGAGCGATGGTGCCGAGGGCTTCTACCCACAAGCCACAGATGGCAAGAGCGAGAAGCGTCACTGGGGCTTCCCTGCCCTATTGCAAAAGGCCGACGACGTGTTTGCCCTGATCACCGAAGCCAACATCGAAAGACGACAGAGCGCATCGTCCATGCGAAACGACAAGGATGACAACGTGTACAAGGTATGCCCCGATGTCAACGAGGTGCCGCTCTCCGGCGCCTGGCACACCCCTTGGCGCGTGGTGGCTATCGGGTCGCTGGCCGATGTGGTCGAGACCACGTTGGTTACTGACGTGTCTGACCCATGCAAACTGTCAGACACACAATGGATCAAACCGGGCGTGGTGTCATGGGTCTACTGGGCCTACAACCATGGATCCAACGACTTCAATATCATCAAGAAATACGTTGACATGGCCGTGGCCCTTCAACTGCCCTACGTGCTCATCGATGCCGAGTGGGATGAGTTTAAGGATGGCATGACTGTGCTTGACGCCATCAACTATGCCAAGGCTCATGGCGTGAAACCCATGATATGGTACAACTCGTCGGTGGGATGGATAGACGGCGCCCCCGGCCCCAAGTTTCGCCTCAACAAGCCCGAGGATCGAGAGAAGGAGTTTGCATGGTGTGAGCGTGTAGGTGTGGCAGGTGTGAAAATCGACTTCTTCGCGGGCGAAACACAGAAGAACATGGACTACTGCATCGACCTGCTTGAGGCAGCGGCCAAGCACCACTTGCTGGTCAACTTCCATGGTGCCACCATACCGAGAGGATGGCAAAAGACCTACCCTCACCTGCTCTCTACGGAGGGCGTGTATGGCGCCGAGTGGTACAACAATGTATCGTCTTTCACGACAAGGGCTGCCAAGCACAATGCCACTCTGCCTTTCACACGCAATGTCGTGGGGCCAATGGACTACACGCCCTGCGCCTTCTCCGACTCGCAGCACCCTCACATCACCACTCATGCCCATGAGCTGGCACTGACCGTGCTGTTTGAATCAGGCCTGCAGCATCTGGCTGACCGTCCCGAGAGCTTCCTGGCACAACCCGGGAAAGTAAGAGACTTCCTATCGCGACTGCCCAGTGTCTGGCAAGACACCAAGTTGATCGCCGGTTATCCGGGCGACTACGTGGTCATGGCGCGCAAGAGCCACGGCAAGTGGTACATAGCGGCCATCAACGGCACTGACCAAGGGCGCGACGTGACAGTCGACTGGTCGCGCCTCAAGGTGAAGAAGGGATGTTTCGATGTGTTCAAGGACAGCGGCAACAAGACAGCACCTTGGCTGTTTGAAACGTGCGACAGGCTGCCAGCCACGCTCCATCTGCTGCCTCGTGGCGGAGTGGTCATGGTAGAGCAATGACGTAGCACAGGCACCAATTGAGACGCAAGAGACACCGGTCGCCTTGGTCATGGACTTCAGATCAGAGTGGTTTTGATTATTTCAACGCCTTTCCATCAGAGAGAGCGTCACCGACTTTGTTGCCCATCTGGATATAGCCATGGTGAAATAAGGTCGAAGGCTATCAGTTCCACCTTCTACAGGCCAGGGCTACCGTCTTCCGCCAAATGCTTCTCAGCTACAAGATATTTGTCAATGTCATACACGATGAATGCAACTGCGTTGACGGCAAGGATATAGTAGGCGAGGCAAATATGAAATGTATTCATATCTATACTCTGTCATACTATATTCTTGATGATCTCTTGCCATTCCTGGTGCTGCTCCAAACGATTGCTCCTGACCAACACGCTCTGGAAACCGAAAATTCTTCCTGCTTTGGCATTCTCTACACGGTCATCGAAATAGAGGGTGGTGGCAGGATTCAATCCTGTAATTTTCGCCATCTCTTCATAGATTTCAATGGATGGCTTCTCTTTCCGCATGGCATATGAGAGGAACACTTCATCGAACAAATCGTCCGTGGAATATCCAAGCCGCTTCATCAGACTGGCCGATTTCTGCCAAAGTGTATCGTTGATGTTACTCAGCAGATAGACTTTATATCGCTTCCGAAGCTTGACCAATGCCTCCAGCCTTTCCACGGGCAGATTACCACACAGTTCTTCAAGGACTTTCTCAATATCCTCGGTTGAGACGCCTGTACGGCAAAGACTCAGCATCTCTTTCAATGTTTCTGCCTCCGCCACAAGACCATTGATATATTGGTGCATCAGTCTATTGATCTTGCGAACATGGATTAGTCGCTTGAAGGCTGTAACGCCCAAGCTCTCCATGGCTTTAACAACAGAAGCATCATCGATGTTCACGATGACACCTCCATAATCAAAGACGAGCGTTTCTATCGGTTTCATGCCCTTTCCCCTTTTGTTACAATTCTCTGATAATATGCTTGATAGCAGCAATTGGGTGGTACCAAATCATTCTTGGGCCTGCCCAGCGCATCACCTCGCGCATTTGTTCTTGCTCCTGAGGGCGATAACAGTGGATCGGGCACTTCTTACAAGTTGGCTTGTTCTCGCCGAACTTGCAGCGCTCCAGTCTTGTTGTAGCGTATTGTAGCAAATCTGTGCATGGGGGACATAGTCTTTTGTTGCCCTCCTTCTTGCTACAGTACAGACGTATCATCTGCTCCACGACTTGCTGCTCTTCCTTTATTCTGTTCATTTTCCGATGCACTATCTTCACATCCCTGATAGTCAAGCGAATTCTGCTTTAATCGGTACGAATTGGATTCCAACATTTAGCCAACAGCTTCAGAATGTTCAAATCCTTGATACTCAGCCGTTGCGCATATCACCTCGTACCACGTTTCTCCTTTGTGCCATTTTGCGGTGGCTCTGATAGAACAAAGGTAGTTATAATCAGTGAGATATGAGCATAAAATAGCAGAATTTTGATTGTGGAGCCTTAAATTTGTCTTGTTTTGTTGAGAAATTGATGTAAAACGCAATTATTATAGCATAAATCATTTGATTTTATTCTTCTTTTACATAGATATTATTTATCTTTGCGGAGTACAATAAATGTGTTCTGATGGCAAACAAAGATATAAACCGAATCAAGGTAATACTTGTAGAAAAGAAGAAAACCGCAAAGTGGTTAGCTGGGGAACTTGGCAAAGACCCGGCAACAGTAAGTAAATGGTGTACAAATGTCTCGCAGCCCAGCCTTGATACGCTTGTGGAAGTGTCCAAGGCGCTTGACGTGGATGTGAGAGAACTACTCGTATCTACTAAGGAAGAACCAAAATATATTCGTGTTGAATGATGGCAGACGAAAGACAAACATTAGATAAAGTTGGCGATGAGGTGATGTTCACATTAAACGGAATAAAACGAGAAGGAATTGTTTTCATTGTTGATGCTAATGGGACATTCGAACGCCCCAAAGTCCCATCTTATGATATTTGGGTAGAAAGCGAGAATATGCTTTATAAACATGTACCATACGACATGGTCTGTAAGAAACAACATTCATAATGAATACAAAAGCAAAACCATTTATCATATGGGTTAGCAGAAAATAAAGAACTAAGGTTTATGGCAAAGATTATAGTCAAAGATCGAACCATAAAGACGATCAATAAAGATGGAATAGATTACATCTGCATAACAGACATTGCCAAACAGAAGAATGGCGAAGACCCTAATGGCGTTATCGGAAATTGGATGAGAAACCGCAATACTATCGAATTTCTTGGCATATGGGAAAGTCTGTATAATCCTAATTTTAACCCCATCGAATTCGAGGGGTTTAGAAAAGAAGCTGGATTAAATGCTTTCACAATGTCACCAACAAAATGGGTAGAAGCAACTTGTGCTATTGGTATAAAAGCTATATCCGGACGATATGGCGGAACTTATGCTATCTCAGATATTGCATTTGAATTTGCGTCATGGGTTTCTGTCGAGTTCAAGTTGTATCTTGTACGTGAATTCCAACGTCTTAAAGCTGACGAACAGGAACAACTTGCTTGGTCAGCCAAACGAGAGCTATCCAAGATAAATTATCGTATCCATACTGATGCTATTAAAGCCAACCTAATTCCTGCAGAGGTAACCCGTGAGCAAGCAGCCATGAAGTATGCCGACGAGGCGGATGTCTTGAACATTGCCATGTTCGGTATGACAGCGAAACAATGGCGCGAGCAGAATCCCGACAAGAAAGGTAACATTCGTGATTATGCCAGTATCAACGAACTAATCTGTCTCTCGAACATGGAGAACCTCAACGCTGTATTTATCAATGACGGTATGCCACAATCAGAACGGCTTGTCAAGTTGAATCAGATTGCAATACAACAAATGAGAATCCTTGAAAATACAGGAGACAGAAAACTCTTGAAATAAGCAAATATGGTCTTACGATTCAATATGTCTTTGGCAGAGACAATTGATGTAGATGTGCGCTCGCTCATCGTGCAGACGAAGAAGAGCCGCATTGAGATAGAAGCGGAAAAACTTCTTAATATCTCATCAAACCAGTAAGACGAATACAATTAGAAGATTATGACAACAAAGGAAATTGACGAAAAGTCGTTAGACAACGCACACCGCCTCTATGAGTCGGGAGATATAGATAAGATACATTCAAAGGAATTGAGCAGAGCTATTACTATGAGGGGTATGAAAAGTAAATTGGTATAATTAGAAAAAGCAAAATGGCTAAGACAATAAAAAGTATAGAAGAGCGGATTGAGGATTGGTGCAAGAAACAATTCGTAGGACAAAAATATTACACAAAAAACGAGTTTTTCAATTGCATAAAGATAAAATTTTTTTAAACGCATTCTAATATACTGATATATAAGTCGTATTATATTAATGGATAATCATATGGATTCAATTAAAACTGAAGATGTTATCAAAGACAGTAATAACGCTATTAGCCAGATTGCTGTTAGTGAATTATTTGATGGCAGATATTTTTTCATACCTTCCTATCAAAGAGGCTATAGATGGGGGAGAAAGCAAATTGTAGACCTGTGTAATGATCTCTTGGAATATGCCCTAAAAGCCAAACCTGCTGAAGGTGTCAAGCCATTCTATAGTTTACAACCACTTATTGTTCGAAAAGGTTTCTTCAAAATCAATGGAGAGGAGAAAATGGCTTACGAAGTTATTGATGGCCAGCAAAGATTAACGTCAATTATGATTCTATATCGTTATCTCCTCAAAGAGAATAATATAAGAAGTAGCGAAGAATACACTAGAAGGATGGATGGCAGTGAATTATATCATATATATTACGAGACACGTCCTGATGATTTTCTGCCTATAGAAAAATTAGGTTTCCATGATCTAACCAATGATGATATTAAGGATATTGATATCGCTCATGTACACAATGCTTACAAATATATAGATAACTGGCTATATCCATCCGAGGGAGAAAAGATGACAGCAAAGGATACATTCCAGCTATTAAATACAAAAGATAAATATAATGCAATTACTGTAACCACAAAACTGTTTCAACTGCTTAATAATACAAAGGAAACTGAAGATCCTACAGGAAATGTTCAGTTTATATGGTATGAGCTAAATGATTCAAAAGATGCAATAGCTGAATTCCTGAGTGAAAACAAAGGAAAAATCAAATTAACAGAGATTGAAATGATCAGAGCCCTGTTTATGCAACGTAAAGAGAAAAATGAAAGCAGTAGTCAGAAACAGTTGAGTATAGCTAAAGACTGGGAGATGATTGAAAACACGCTTCATCGAAATGATTTCTGGGGATTTATAGGTACTGATTTTTTTCAAGAAGATGGTCGGATTAGAATATTATTTGATTATCTGTATGAAACAGACAATGGGACATCAGTATCAAATAGAGGACCTGAGGATGACGATTTATATCGATACTATTACAACAAGTTAAATCGCACATCTACAGATGAAGAAAGTGCTAAAGCAATCCACGATTTATGGGAAAGAGTCATGGAATGTTTTAGAATGATAACGAACTGGTATAACAATCCAAGAATCTACAATCTTGTGGGCATTCTTACAAATTCCAAGACAACATCTCTTTCAATTCGCAAGATACAGGATATATTTGACCAGAAAAATGTTACTACAATAGATAACTTTATCGATGAACTTAACAGAGAAATAAGACGTAAACTGGTTGATAGTTTCAAAATTTCCAGTCCTGAACCCAAAAAGGATGAAGACCTTGGGATGACATCAGAATACTTAAGATTATTCTATGGCAGCGATAATGGAGCTATCTATGACCTACTTTTATTCATCAATGTTCTTCAGCTGAATAAAACAATAGACTCTGCATTGAAAGAGATTGACTGTCCTGATGAGGAAAAGAAAAAGTCTGATCAGAATCGTTCTGCTCGTGACATTATGAGTAGCATATATCGTTTCCCATTCGATGCATTAGATACTTATGGATGGGATATTGAACATATTGATTCTGCTACTACCAACTCGCTCAAAGATCCCGCACAGATGTATCGCTGGATTAAAGAAGCCTTAAGTATTGATAAAGTCAAGGAATTGCTGCTTAAAGAAGATAGTTTCAAAAAGCTATATGATATCTATGAAGATATTGATCCGAAAATTAAAGATGACATCAATAATAAACAGGATACTCTTCATGAAATCGTTAAGAGCATATACAGATTAGTGGAAGAAGATGATAGTGAACTCTGCAAAAACTGGATTGGAAATCTAACCCTTCTGGACTCTGGCACAAATCGAGGATATAAAAATATGATTTTTGCATGGAAAAATACTTTTCTGACTAAGCGTATTAGACATGGTGTATTTGTTCCTGTCTGCACACAGAACGTATTCCGCAAAGAATTCGCTAATACAAGTGATGCCAAGTGGAAATGGAATTTGGAAGACAAGAAAGCATACCATAATTTTCTCGGGTCTATGTTGATTCGTGTGGGTAAAATGTAGCTTAATTTCTCAAATAGTAT
>ERZ808240.927-NODE-927-length-37414-cov-17.892235_pt1 | contig 37414 bp, 44 predicted proteins | sample MGYA00521084_ERZ808240 | MGnify/ENA primary metagenome ERZ808240 (study PRJEB31516, sample SAMN03275571) | gut metagenome | biome: mammalia-associated habitat; material: feces | host: Papio cynocephalus | place: Kenya | collected 2012-08-06 ... | reverse complement strand
ATTCAATAATATTTTAATATTCAATAGAAACTTAATATTCAATGGCATATTGCCAAATAAGTCAGTCATTCCGGTTTGGTCGCCATGGCTATTCGTCCGGGTTCAGAATCTCTCCGTTGACCACCCATCCTTCGGTCCAGTCATTGATCTTGTAGGGATAGACGATCATGTTCGCCCGCATCTCGCTGTACTTCATCGTGAGTATGTACTTTCCCGACGGACGCATTGGCGGAGCAAGAATGGTGCATTCGAGTACATTCCCTCCGGCAAGTGTTATTGCAAGGTATATTATCGTCGCCTCGCTTCTTCCGGTCGAAGGCATCAGCCGCAAGACCGGAGTGGAGATGACGCCACCGTCCTCATGTGCCTGAGGAAACGTGATGGACCGGACCTCCTCATCCGTGGCCAAGCCGTACAGACCATCGGAATCCTTTCTGGCCGGATACACTCCCGAAGCGTTGGACCGTACCGTAGCCTTGACGCTTGTACCGGCAGGCGCGCCTGATATCTTCAAAGAGAGTTCGGACAGGACACGACGGATCTCGGAATTGACAATCTTGCTCTTGTCGTCCTCAACGACCACCTCGTTCACTCCGTAAAGGGCATGTGACGGGGAGGCCAACGGATCCTCAAGTCCGAAAATGAGGTCTTGGGCGACTGTCGGACTCTCTGCCCATGTGAAAGGCTCCACAAGATTCACAGCCGTGACAAAAAGGTAGCGGCCCGGATCCAGAAAGAAGCGCTGGAGAGCAAGTTCCGAGGCGGAGTGGCAGGCATGGCTGCCCACCAGGCTTCCTCCGTCATTGAATATCCACAGTTTTGTGTCGCCTATCGTCACCTCACCCTTGTCAGCCTTATCGGCAAAACTCAATGCCACGCTGACACTGCCGTTCTCATCAGTGTGAAACTTTCCGCAGGAGGAAAGATAGATCGCGGCCATGAAAAGCGCGGTCACAATAAATATGTTTTCTTTGATTGTCATCTTCTTATCTGTAAAGTTACTCTGCCACGCCTGTCCGACGACCCTGTTTCCCGGCACCGAATCTGACACCGAACCTGACACCGTTCTCCCATAGCATGTCAAGGCTGTGCTGATGCTCCGGCATCCCGTCAAGCCTCTTGCCGGCAAGGCATGTCAGCCCGGAATACACAGAGACTTCCAGATTCCTCTGGAAAGACCTTCTGATCAGGACACGTCCGCCGCCGCCGAAATTCCAGCAATGGTCTTTCTTCGCCACAGTCTCACCCGTGGCGATCACACTGATGTCAGCCTTGGAAGACATTGCGGAAAAAGCCGGGGACAACTCCACAGCCCAAGGGCTGTCCTTTGTTCCGTTGAAAAAACCAAGAACATTCACATTCACTCTGGCATCCATGCGGACAAAAGAGACAGAGCTCTTGAGTTCCGAATAATTCCATCCGGCAATATCGACAACCGGCGCCTCGTAGCGTATGCCGTCAAAGCCAAGCCAATATCCTCGCTCCACGCAGCATTCTCTGGCGGAAAGACCGGTCTGGCCCGCGGACACCGCGACCTCTGTAGAGACCACAGCTCCGAATCTCCGCCCTGCATAAGCGCCCAATCCCCACCCGGCCCTGGTCTTGTCGGAGCCGAAGGAAGAGAACGTGCCAAAACCAAACGGGACTTCGCCGCTGATTCCGGCGAACCAACCTTGCCGGAGATCCTGTGCGGGAACCGAGAAAAGAGAAATAGCCAGCAAAGCGCAGCTGCAGACGAGGAAGCGTTTCATCAAATATTACAAGTTTTTAAGAGATTGATTCACTGCCGATGAAGCACACCATCAGTGAAATATTCAAATTATACAAAGGTAAGGTCAATTCCCTCTTAAAGCAAGTGTTTTGGTCGACCTTTTGTTCCCCTGACGCGAAGTCCGCCGAAAAATCGCGTTCCTTTAACGAGAGGCATGTTTCTTTAACGAGAACACCACTGAAACAAGTCATTGAATATATGCACATTTCCGACACAGAATCCATTACATTCCACAGGTAATGCCGCCAACCGGGGAAAACCGCCTGTCCCCACCCGCATTTCCAAAGACTCATGCGCCACGTCAAGGCGTGTCAGTAGCCTTACAACGTTGTCAATACGTACTTCTTCGTAGGCTTACCTTATGCTTTTCAAAGCACGGACACGGAGATGTGCTTCTGACAGCCTCCAGAGGCAGATTGTTGTGGCTGACCCCCTTGTTAGGGAATAGGGTCAGGCACACGAATCAGCCTCTCAACCCACCTCAAGGCATCCACCCGTGCCTGTGGGTTGCAAACAGCCGGCCTCAATAGGCTCTGCGACCGGTGAACAAGAATATGACTTTGATTTTTCGGCAAAGTTATATCACACTAGCATCAACTAACAGTCATGCCTTGTCGGATGCTAACACTGACATCCCACTCGTGCCAGTTGCATTGCATCTTTGTCAATTTGCATTTCTTCGGAGACTTACGTTCATGCCGAGCATACTACCACAAAAAAAAGGCGGCTGCTTGTGCGCGCAGTCGCCTTTTTTTGATATTGCCTCGTATGATTATTTCTTCTTACCCTCTAACACAAGGTCATCAACACGAGCATTCTGAGCATTCGGATTTGTTATTGTGATCGTGAATGATTTTACTCCAGAAGGTACGGCAAGGGTGAACTCCTTGCCTTTGACAGTAGCGGTTGCGGTCACACCATCAGAACATGTGACTGTGAGGTAATCCTTATTACATTTATAAGAGAATTTCAAATCACCCGTCTTTCCCTTCAAATCAGATATCTTAATGGCAAGAGAACCCTTGTTCTTGCCTACTAAGATTTCCGGGGTGACACCACCAGCCAAAGCTTCCGCATAAATTTTAGTACCGTTTCCAGTACAAGTGTAAGGATCTTTAGGCACATCATTAGCCTTGTAAGAACTCCAATCCTCAGACCAGATTGTCTCATACTCTGGCTCCGGTTCAGAGCTGCCAGCCACATGGCTAACATAATAACCACTTACCATCTGAGCTGCTTTTTTGTACTCGCCCCTCTTGCCTATGACCGTAAGGATGTCACCGACCTTCAAGCCGATCTTCTCGATAGCAAGGCCACCTTCCGCAGGTTTCATACGGAATATATACAAAGAATTGCCCTCGTCATCAGAGATTGTCAAAGTGGCATTCTTGTAAGGAGCGCTGATTTCTTTGATGTTGGTGATTTTACCAATAACAATATAGTCAACATCAGAAACTTCATGCTCAAGGAACTCTTTGATTGTCGCTGGTGTGTAGTGGATATGAGACTCGTAGACACCATTGATCATGCGGGCGGAACCGTTATTATCACCTCGCTGACCAATGACGGTGAGTTTGTCGCCCACACCTATGTTCAAATCTGTGATTTTCTTACCCTCGGATGGTTTCATTCTGTAAACAAAGACAGAATTACCAAGAGGATCAGAAAGAGTGACGCCAGCATTGCCATACTTCTCATCAACCGAGATATTTGTGACAGTTCCTGTAAGGCGGTACTGTGCTGGGCTGACGGCAGCAGCAAGGAATTCACTTACCGATACAGTAAGGATAGATCCTTTCTGATCAAGTGTGGTCTGAGCAGTATAGGTCTTAGTACCAGAAACAGTGTTGAATGTGAGGTCCGCGGTGCGGTCGCCGAGAGCGTTGGCGGAAACATTGAAAGTTACAACGCCACTATTGCCCGAAGTCTCAACAGAAGTAACAGAAAGCCAAGATTGCGCATCGGCAGGAACGTTCACTGAAAGGCTGGTGCCTTTGCAGGTCAGATAAGCCTTAACAACACCACCTTCAAGCGCCAAAGGCTCCGTATAACGGACAAATTCTTCCGCATTTGAACCCTTTACAGTTACAGAATCAACCTTAATGAGTGACTTCTCTATGCTTATGACACTCACATCCACGAGTTCTACGGTTTCATTGTAAGTCGTCCTCGGACCTTCAACGGTAACGACATCACCTATCTCAATGCCGAGGCTAAGAAAGTTCTTTGCATTGCCACCGGCATCAAGTGTTCCATAGACATAAGCCTCACCTGTACCATCATCAATGTACATGTTGCCATAGGTGGTGTTAACGATTTTCGTGACTGTTCCCTTAATACGATAAGACTTGCCATCCTCTCCTTCCTCATTGAACTTTTTACAGGAAATGATAGGGAGCTCAACTTTCTCTGTCATTTGAATGACATTAATCACCTGAGACTCCTCACGGCAATTGATGTAAAGTTCTGCCGTAAGCGTCGAGGTTGCGGCTCCGGCCTTAAAGGTAACTTCCGTCTCTCCATCCAAGCCGGAATCAGGTGTGACCTCCAACCATTCCGGGATATCACCAAAAGACCAAGCGTACCTGGCACGGACAGTAATCGTCTGGGTACCACCTTCGGCAGGAAGGGCGATGTAAGATGATGACACCCTTAATCCATCAAGATGGGTTTCAATGTCATCTTCGCAGCCCACAGCGAGAGTCAAAGCGGCGACAAGGGCGGTGAAAATATACTTGAGTTTCATAGATTCTTAACATTAAATTAGTTGAACATGTATTTGATTCCGATGGACGCTGACCAGCACTGGCCAATATCGTGGTAAGGGACAAAAGTCTCTACACTGCCATTATAAGCCTTGGATGTAGAGAATGTGGCATAGCCATCGGCATCCACACCTTCATACTTGAGAATTTTCCCCTCATTCAAAGCCGAATTCATATACTTTGACACGCCCCATTTAGAGTTGAATAGATTGAGGATATTCTTGACATCAAGGCTAAGTTGAAGGACATTGGTCGTCTTTCCGATATTGACCTTGAAATCATGCTTATAACTGAAGTCCACCTTATGAACCCAAGGGGAATAAACACTGTAGGCCTCGGCGTATTTTCCCTGACGCTTGCTCAAATACTTATCCTTGTGAACATAATCCATGAAGCGGTCACGGTCGTCCTCAGACAAGAAACGGAATTCGTTCTTTGCGACTTCATCATCGGTAGGGACGTAGATGGCATCAACCTTAAAGCCATCCCCATTCATATCATTAGAGGTTGTATATGCATAATTGTAACCGCCCCTCCAAGCCTCGTATATGAAACTGAAGTGATTGCCAGACTTGTCGTTGTGCGTTACAGAAGCGACAACACGATCAGGAGTCACATACTGTGAGTTATGAAGTCCAGGATCATTAGGTCCATTGACCGTAGCCATATAGTTAAGCACGGAAGACGCGTTGGAGCCAGGCATACCAGTCAGTTCCTTAGAAGCCGTGTGAGTATAAGCTGCCATGAGGCTGAGACCCTCTACAGGAGTCATGTTGACAGTAATGTTGGCTGAATAACCATAACCCTTGCTGGTGTTTTCAAGAACATAAGAATTAGGTATTGGTGTTGTCTTGCCATCCTTCACATAAGTATACCTATAGTTCTGATAAATAGGACGGTTATCAGCACCATTGAATCTTGGGAATCCATCCGTGCTCTTTACACTCCAGTCCCTTAGGCAGACCCCATTGATTGTCTTGTTGAAGATGCCTTCAGCCGTAACGGTGAAAGGGAATGAGGTCGGGAATTGATAATCAACGGCAAGGGATGTTTTCCAAACCTGAGGCATCTTGAATTTAGGATCAACCGCTGCAATCTCCGATGGAACTGTGCCATCTTCCGGCTTGATGGTGCTTGGATAGCCCATAGAGACCAATTTGTCAAGCAATTCCTTACGATTGAGAATCTTACCCGCGAACTGCGACATATCAGTCTTAGTGCTGCCCTGTGCACCATCAACACTAAGTTTAGCCTGATACTGTACCATTCCTGAGTTTGTTGGCATATTTGTGAAGAACACAAGCGGAAGACGGCCAGAGAACAGACCTGTACCACCACGAACCTTAAGGCTCTTATTACCTAAAACATCCCACGTAAAACCGATACGAGGTGAAAAGGTCAGAGCGGCCGAAGGCCATTTGCCCGTGTCAATATGCTTTCCGTTGTAGTCAAGATCGTAAATTGCCTGATTGGTTATAAGATCCTGATTGTCAAAGAAGAGCCCATCGAGACGCAAACCATAAGTAAGTTTGAAATTGTCAGTCACAGACCAGTCATCCTGAGCATAAGCGCCAAACTTATTAAACCGCACACGCGCTGCCGGATTTGCCTCACCATCGTAACCATAGGTCAAACAAACAATTTGAGGAACACGCTCGTTCAAGAAATCATCCAAACTAGCATAACGATAGTAACCAGTTCCGTTTCTCATGTAAGAGTTATCGGCCATCTGATACTCATAACTAAGGCCGAACACAGCCTTATGATTACCGTTGTAGTAGGTAAGGTCATCCTTAGCGGTGATCACATTATTGTGGACACCATTGTTCCATGTGAAGAGTTCGTAGCCAAGAGCCATATAGTTATCATCACCCTCCGCCAGATCTTCACCATTTGGAGCTTTCTGGCCACCATCAAGGATATCGATGAACGGGAAGTCCGAAGAAGTTGATCCTCGACCATCATCAAGCTTTGAATATGTGGCGAGGAATTGGTTGGATAGTTTGTCGCTCAAACGGCTGTTGAGATCAACAGACCAAGAGTTCACCAAATTGTCTGAAGAATACATTGAATTGGCAAAAGACATAGAATATTCCGACATTCTATCATTAGCACCTCTGACACCGCCATCCATAGAAGTTCTGTTAGGAGCCTGCCACCCCCTGTTCAAAGTATGATTATAGCGCAATGCGAGATGATGCATATCATTGATGTTCCAATCAATGCGGGCAAGGATCTTTCTGTTGCTCTCATCAGCAGGGAAATTAGTATAGGATCCAGTGTCATAACCATATCTTTCCTTTACAAAATCAGACACTTTCTGAAGATCGTCCAATTTAGTGCGTGAAATATAAGAATCGGCATCACCTTTCCCATCCTCAGATCCTCTCCAACGGTTAACCACAGTAGGGGTCTTGGAATATTCATAGTTCACGAAAAAGAACAACTTATTCTTTATGATAGGGCCGCCCAAAGTCATACCGTAAATCGTGTTACGGTCTTTATCTCTCGCTCCCGCGACAGTCTCTCCGTCAATGGTGTCACCACGCATATTCTCGTTCTTATGATAAATGTATGCGGACCCCTTGAAGGTGTTGGTACCAGACTTGGTGATGGCGTTCACTCCACCTCCGATGAAGTTGGTCTGACGCACGTCATAAGGAGAGATAACAACCTGCATCTCTTCTATGGCATCAATTGATATAGGAGAACCGCCACCTGGAAGACCAGAATTCAGACCGAAGTTGTTGTTGAAGTTCGCTCCGTCAACGGTGAAGTTGGCGGTACGGCCATCAGTTCCCACGAAACTCATCCCGTTTCCTCCGTAAGGGGAAAGTCTGGTCACGTCGGTGATGCTTCTGCTGACGGTCGGGAGAGCGGTGATCTGGGCGTTGTTGATGTTGGTCGCGGCACCGGTCTTCTCCACTGAGAACTTTGAGTTCGCGGAGGAAACAACAACTGCTTCGGAAAGCATCTGGCTGTCATCCTTCAGCGAAGCGTTAAGGCTGTAGGACTCGGCGAGCTGGAGGGTGACATCAGTGAATGTCACGGTCTGGTAGCCAAGGCAGCTTACCTCAACCTTGTAAGGGCCACCTGAACGCATACCGTTGATCGCATAACGGCCTTCAGCGTTGACAACAGCGTAGTACTGTGTACCCGATGGGGTGTGAACCGCAACCACTGCGGCGCCAGGAACCGGGGCACCATTGGCGTCTGTAACCTTACCGTTCAGTGAAGACGTGGTCACCTGCGCGAAAGCCGTGATTCCGACAAGGACTGCAACCAATGCGGCAAATCCTTTTTTGAGTAATTGAACCATAGATTTGTTAATAATAAAGTATTGAATTAAATGTTTTTCGCACCAACCATTCAACTTGCGAAATTAACACTTTTTCTCCGGTTCAGAAAATATATTTTAGTTACATTACAATTACAGTTGAAGATTGTAATGGTTTACATGGTAAAAGGATGACCGGCATTCGTTCCGGAAGGTCTCCCGGCCGATGAATATTCAACCGTGGATATTCAACAGCCAAGAAACTTTTGGATATTCAAAAAAAGTAGTACCTTTGCACTTGGAAAATGTGGAGAGATTTGCCTGCTTGCAACCACACTAAAAAATGCTAAAAATTTCATATTGTGTTTTTGGTGTATCTCCACGTATTCCGCATACGCTGGAGTTTTTTGTTTTCGCACGGTGAGCCTCGGTCTAACATGGCACAGCAAACAGTGGCCAACGAGAATGCCATCATGGCGGAATGATTGAAAATTATAAATATAACACATTATGAATTACTTATTTACAAGCGAATCCGTTTCCGAAGGCCATCCGGACAAGGTGGCCGATCAGATCTCAGACGCCGTCCTGGACGAGTTTCTCCGTCAGGATCCGGAGGCCAAGGTGGCATGCGAGACTTTCTGCTCGACTGGCTTGGTTGTCATCGGAGGCGAGGTCCGCTCCGAGGATGCCTACGTGGACATCCAGAAGGTTGTGCGCGGCGTGATCAACCGCATCGGCTATAACAAGGCCGACTATATGTTCGACGGCAACTCCTGCGGAGTGCTCTCGGAAATCCACGAGCAGAGCCAAGACATCAACCGCGGCGTCGTGCGAGAGAATCCTGAAGACCAGGGTGCCGGCGACCAGGGAATGATGTTCGGCTACGCCTGCCGGGACACGGAGGACTATATGCCTCTCCCTCTCTACCTCTCGCAGATCGCCCTTCAGGTGCTGGCGGACATCCGCCACAACACCCCGGAACTGATGCCTTACCTGAGACCCGACTCAAAGTCTCAATTTACCATTGAATATGACGGATCACACCATCCGGTGCGTGTCCACACGATCGTCATCTCCACCCAGCACGATGACTTCGTGGCCGAAGAGCTTGGGTACATATCCTACGCTGAGGCCGTCCGCCAGTTCGGCCAGGACAAGGTGGATCAGGCTATGCACTACAAGATCGAGGCTGATGTCAGGAATATCCTCCTGCCGAAGTTGAAGGCGGCCCTCAACCCTCAGACCGCGGCCCTGTTCAAAGACGATTTCATCCTGCACGTCAATCCGACAGGCAAGTTCGTGATCGGAGGCCCTGCTGGAGACACCGGTCTCACCGGCAGAAAAATCATTGTGGACACCTATGGCGGCAAGGGTGCGCACGGAGGCGGAGCATTCTCCGGAAAGGATCCGAGCAAGGTGGACCGCTCCGCGGCCTATGCGGCAAGGCACATAGCAAAGAATATGGTCGCGGCGGGAGTCGCCCAGGAGATGCTCGTCCAGGTCGCCTACGCCATCGGTGTGGCAAGACCTGTGAGCATATTCGTGGACACTTACGGCACAGGCATCGTGCCTGACGTACAGATCGCCCGCAAGATCGAGGAACTCTTTGACCTCCGTCCGGCCGCGATCATCCGCAAGTTCGAGCTCAAGAACCCGATCTACGAGCCGACAGCCGCCTACGGCCACTTCGGCCGCAAGCCATACACCAAGGCCGTGAAGGTCGGCAAGCCCGGCAATCAGACCGACAAGCTCGTCCAGTTCTTCGGCTGGGAAAAGCTCGACGCCGTGGACTCCATCAAAAAAGCCTTCGGACTCTAATAAGAAGCTGTTTTGATTTGTTTCACGTATTTCGCTCGATAATGTCAGCATCGCGGACAGAAGAAAAGTCATTCCCGAATTTTTGTAACGTGAAAAATTCGGGAATGACTTTTCTTTGGCCGCCTCCGCACAATGTCGCTCCGGCTCTTCGACAGCTCAGTGACCACGGCAGGCTCAGCGACCACAGAGGGACAAAAATTTCGGGGACAGACCGAAATTCGCATATTCAAATTTAGGGGACAGCCGGAATTTATCGAATAAAAATTTGCGGGACAGCAGGAATATTCCTAACTTAGCATCACTAAATCAACTATTTATGTCCAAAAGAATATTCAAAAGAAAAATTTACGATAAATTGCTGGCGTGGAAACGAGAAAATGACGGGGCTTCCGCTCTTCTGGTTGAGGGAGCGCGGCGTGTTGGCAAGTCAACCATTGTTGAGCAATTCGCACAAAACGAGTACGAATCGTATATCCTGATTGACTTCAACAAAGCACCCATAGCAATAAAGTCTCTTTTCGAAGACATTATGGACTTGGACTATTTATTTATGGTCTTACAGCAGACATACCATAAGACTCTTGTCAAGAGAAAGTCCGTCATCATCTTTGACGAAGTCCAAAAATGCCCATTGGCACGCCAGGCAATCAAATATTTGGTACAGGATGGTCGTTATGACTACATAGAGACCGGCTCCCTTATCAGCATAAAGAAAAACACTGAAAACATTACCATCCCAAGCGAAGAAGACAGCATCCAGATGTATCCTATGGATTTTGAGGAATTCCGCTGGGCTCTTGGAGACGATGTCACTATGCCGATGCTTCATAAATTTTGGGAGATGGACAAGCCGCTTGGCCCTGCTCACAGAGAGACTCAGAAAGGACTGCGACTGTATATGCTTGTCGGAGGAATGCCGCAGGCCGTCAATGCTTATCTTGACACCAACAACATGAGGAAAGTCGATGCCGCGAAGCGTAAGATCATAAAACTCTACGCCGATGACTTCCGCAAGATAGATCCAAGCGGCCGCATAACAAGACTGTTCCTCTCCATCCCCGGTCAACTCAACAAAAAGGCTGCGCATTTCCAAGCTACTACAGTGTTGAGCAATGCGGAAAGTGAAAAGGCTCTTCAACTACTCTCAGACCTCGAAGACAGTAAGACCGTTAATTTCGCCTACCATACTGATGACCCTAATGTCGGTATGGAACTGTCGCGAGACAACTCCAAATACAAAATATTCGTTGGAGACACTGGCCTATTCATAACAATGGCCTTTTGGGACAAGGCTTACACAGAGAACGTAATATACGACAAACTGCTCAGTGACAAACTTTCCGCAAACCTCGGCTATGTATATGAGAATCTCATCGCCCAGATGTTCACAGCATCAGGGAACAAACTCTTCTACTACACTTGGCCAAAAGACGAGAAGCACAATTATGAGATCGACTTCCTTCTTTCACGTGGAACCAAGATTGTCCCAGTCGAAGTCAAATCCTCAGGATATAAAACACACGCATCATTGGATGCCTTCTGCAAGAAATTTTCTTCCCGCATTTCGGAAAGGTATCTTATCTACACAAAGGACCTGTGCAGAGATGGTCAGACAAGGATGGTTCCCGTCTATATGACGCCGATCCTATAGCCAAGCCTAATTCATTGTTGTCAATGCAGTTACTTCGCAACTAACAAAAAAACAAAACGAAACTCCGCAACTTTTTAGTGATTTACTCCGCAACTTTTAGGCATAACACTCCGCAACTTTTAGATGAACAACAGAGGCTAAATTTCGGGGACAGCCGGGATTTTGCGCCGAAAAATTTACGGGTCAGTAGGGGTTTCCGTATCTTAAAGATCATGAATCAATCTCTTACGCTAAAAGAAAATCATATTGAGATTTTCGCTCGATAATGTCAGCATCGCGGACAGAAGCCCAGTGACCGGCGCTATTCCCCGCGGTCAAGCTCCCGGCGGAGGTCTTTCTCTTTGATGGAGGCGCGCTTGTCATAGACTTTCTTGCCTCGGGCGAGGGCGATGACAAGCTTGGCGAGGCCGTCCTCATTGATGAACAGCTTGGTGGCGACGATGGTAAGGCCTTTCTCTTTTACGGCCTGGTGCAAATGCCGGAGTTCACGCTTGGTCAGAAGGAGCTTGCGGTCTCTCATCGGCTCGTGCTGTCCCCATGAACCCCAGAAGTACTGGGCCACATTCATGCCCTTGACAAACAACTCGTTGCCGACGAAATAACAGAACGAATCGACCAGCGAAGCCTTGCCCATACGGATAGACTTTATCTCAGTGCTGACCAAGGATATTCCCGCTACATAGGTTTCAAGGAACTCATAGTCGAACGAGGCCCGGCGGTTGCGTATCTCAACTTTATATTCTTTCTGCTTTGGCATATTCAAAATTCATTTATTGCGAATCACTGCCTCTACAGCAAACCTGTCCACAGAATTTCCCGGGGCACAGCGAAGCGGTGATGACATTCATTGCCCACAAACCTAATAGTCGCACACCAAGGATTGTGGTGCAAAGATAATCACTTTTCTTGGTGTTGCGGCCAAAATTGATTAAGTTTGTCAATTACTCCCATTCAGGGAAGAATACACTGCAACCGGCAAATAACAACTCACCGAGGATTTGACGATTAGTTAATGTTCAATATTATGAAAAGGCAACTCATACTGGCGGTAGCTACCGTCATCACGCTATTCCTGACAGGAGCTTGCGGGAAGTACAAGTACGAGACAGTCAAGGGAGATCCGATGAACACGAAGATCTACACTCTCGACAACGGACTCAAGGTTTATATGACCGTCAACAAGGAGACTCCGCGCGTGCAGACCTACATCGCCGTCAAGGTAGGCAGCAAGAACGACCCGAAGGAGACCACAGGACTCGCCCACTACCTTGAGCACCTGATGTTCAAAGGCACAGAGAACTTCGGAACCTCCGACTACGCCGCCGAGAAGCCGATGCTCGACTCGATCAAGGCACTGTTCGAGGTTTACCGCACAAAAACCGATCCCGAGGAGCGCAAAGCCATCTACCATCAGATCGACTCAATCAGCTACGAAGCCTCCAAGATCGCCATTCCTAATGAATATGACAAACTGATGGCCGTCATCGGAGCCGACAACACCAACGCCTTCACTTCCAACGACATGACCGTCTATCAGGAGGATATTCCTTCCAACGAGATAGACAACTGGGCCAAGATTGAGGCCGACAGGTTCATGCATCCGGTGATCCGCGGGTTCCACACCGAACTGGAAGCCGTCTATGAGGAAAAGAACATGAGCCTCACCCAGGACAACCGGAAGGCTATGGAAGCCCTCGACCTCGCCCTCTTCCCTCACCATCCTTACGGACTCCAGACAACCCTCGGAACCCAGGAGCACCTGAAGAACCCGTCAATCGTCAACATAGAGAACTACAGAGCCAACTTCTACGTACCTAACAACGTGGCCATCTGCGTTTCCGGAGACTTCGATCCCGACACATTCGTCGCCACAATCGAGAAATATTTCGGAGAATGGAAGCCAAATCCTGACATCAAATACCTTGAATATGAACCTGAGCAGGTGATCACTACTCCTGTACAGAAAGATGTCTATGGACTCGATGCCGAATTCGTGATGATGGGCTGGAGAGTGCCGGGATCCAACGACTACCTCAGAAGCGAGGTGGGCGACATCGTGGGAGACATCCTCTACAACGGGCAGGCCGGCCTGGCTGACCTGAACCTTATACAGGCGCAGAAAGTCAACGGTTTCTACGGATTCAACTACACCCGTCCGGACTACGGCGAGTTCCTTCTCGTGGGCTATCCTCGTGAGGGACAGACCCTTGACCAGGTACGCGACCTGATCCTCGAGCAGGTAGCCAAGCTCCGCAGCGGAGACTTCGACGAGAGCCTCATCCAGTCAACACTGAACAACTACAAGCTCTCCAACATGCGTCAGCTGGAAAACAATGACGACAGGGCGATGAGTTTCGTTGAATCTTTCATCAACGGGCACAACTGGAAAGACGATGCCCTGCGGATGCAAAGACTTGAGAAAGTCACAAAGCAGCAGATTGTGGACTGGGCGAACGAGCATCTTGGAGCCAACAGTTATGTGGCTGTCTATAAGCGCATCGGCGAGGACAAGAACATCGAGAAAATCGCCGCCCCGGCAATCACTCCGATCGAGACCAACCGCGACAAGCAGAGCGAGTTCCTGAACGAGATCCAAAACACGCCGGTCACCCCTATCGAGCCGGTGTTCGTGGACTTCGCCAAGGAAATGTCCAAAGGCAGTCTGGCCGACGGAATCGAGCTTCTCTACAAGAAGAACGAGATCAATGACATCACGACCTTGACCAACGTGTTCGACCGCGGAACTCAAGGCGACCCTCGCCTCGATCTGGCGTTCGATTATCTGAGCTATCTTGGCACTCCGACCAGAACCGCGGAGCAAATCAAGAAAGAGTTGTACGGACTCGCTTGCTCTCAGAGACTTTCCTGCGGCCCCACCCAGTCCTACATCGGAGTGAGTGGTCTTGACGAGAATATCGGCAAAGCTATGGACATCGTGGAGGATCTGATCTTCAACGCGCAGCCGGACACGGCGATCCTTGCGGAACTGAAATCAGACATATTCAAAAACCGCTCAGACAGCAAACTGAGCCAGAGGGCCTGCTTCAGCGCGCTTCAGAAATACATTTTCTACGGTCCGGAGTTCATCAGGAAGACCACGCTCACCAACGGACAGATAGCGGCCCTCACTTCTGAGGAACTGCTCCAGGCCGTTAGGGATCTGTACTCCAAGAGTCACGACATCCTTTACTACGGTCCGTCCGATGAGGCGTCCGCCAAGAAGACAATAGCCGAACACCACAAGACAAGTGAGAATCCTGAGCCTCTTGAGAGGGTTCACCCTCAAGCCAGACAAGTGGCGTCCAGCGAGGTGTTCATCGCTCCTTACGACGCGAACCAATTCTATTATCTGCAATATTCCGACAGAGGAGAGAAGTTCAGTGCCGCCAACGATCCTGAAGTGAGGATGTACAACACCTATTTCGGAAGCGGAATGGGAGCCATCGTCTTCCAGGAGATGCGCGAGGCCAGAGGTCTTGCATATTCAGCGGCCGCCTACCTCAGCGACCTTGGATACAAGGACTGCGACTACATGTTCTACGCATTCATCGCCTCGCAGAACGACAAGGCAAAGGAAGCCGTCGAGGCGTTCGACAGCATCATCAATGATATGCCTGAATCCGAAAAAGCCTTCGAAGTGGCCAAGACTTCCCTGCTGACCGGCATCCGCACAAGCAGAACAACCGGCATCAATGTCCTTTACAAATATCTTGACCTTCAGGACTATGGTCTCACAGAAGATCGAGAGAAGGCAGTGTTCGAGAAAGTCCAGAACATGACACTCGCCGACGTGAAAGCCTTCCAGGAAAAGTGGATCAAGGGCCGCAGATACGTCTACGGATTCCTCGGCCAGAAAGAAGGGTTCGACATGGATTTCGTCGGTTCGCTCGGCCCTGTCACCGAACTCACCCTTGAGGAAATCTTCGGCTACTAACGAATGAGCAGAAAACCACAGAACAAGCTTCGGGAAGCGATTCCCATCCCGCCTCCGGCTCCATTGCCAGAACCAGAGACCATCGACTTCGGGAGTATATTCAATGAATATGCTTCCGGAGCCATTGATCTGATCGTTGTGCTCGGGCCGACCGCTTCAGGGAAAACCCGCTACGCAGTGGATCTGGCGCGCAGATGCGGCAACGGAGAGATCCTGTCCGCCGATTCCCGCCAAGTCTATCGCGGCATGGACATCGGGACGGGCAAGGATCTGAATGAATATGGCGACGTTCCCTACCACCTTATAGACATTGTGCCGGCCGGCACACGTTTCGACCTGTATCAGTGGCAGCAAGCCTTTGAACATGCCTACAAAGACATCCGCGAAAGAGGCAAGACTCCGATTCTGTGTGGCGGGACAGGCCTCTACATTCAGGCCGCCACCTGCGGGTACACTCTGCCTCAGGTTCCGCCAAACGAAGAACTTAGGGACGAGTTGGAGAGATACAGCACCGAGACCCTTATTTCCAAACTAAAAGGCTTCGGCCCGCTCCCAGACGAGGGTGTCCTCCAATCCAAAAGGAGGATAATCAGGGCATTGGAAGTGGCGATGTACGAACGTGAACATCCTGTGAAACGGACCGGCTTCATGCCTAAGAATCCGTACTACATAGGGACTTTGGTCAGCCGCGAGGAACGTGTCGCAAGGATTGACCGGAGGCTCGACGAGAGGTTGGCCGGTGGGATGATCGAAGAGGTAAAAGGATTGCTGGATAGTGGAATCCCAGCCGAAGACCTTGTCTATTACGGACTTGAGTACAAATTTGTCACTCAGTACGTTCTTGGTGTCCTGACTTACGAGGAGATGCACACGCTTCTGACCAACGCCATCCACCAGTTCGCCAAACGCCAGATGACATGGTTTAGAGGCATGGAGAAAGACGGCATCGCAATCCACTGGACGGAGGTGTAAGAAAATTCAATAACATTCAATATTTTATGCTGAAAGTAGCGATTATTATGGGATCAACGAGTGACTACGATGTCATGTCTGGAGCCGAGCAGATCCTTTCCGACTTCGGAATTGAGTTTGAAAAAAGGGTGATCAGCGCCCACAGAACCCCCGAGCTGATGTTTGAATATACCAAAGCTCTCAAAGGCCGTGGGTTCGGAGTCGTCATCGCCGGAGCCGGCGGAGCCGCGCATCTTGCCGGTGTGGCCGCCGGGCTGACCACACTGCCGGTGATCGCCGTGCCGATGCAGACCAAGGCTCTCGGCGGACTGGATTCACTTCTGTCAATGGTACAGATGCCGACCGGAATTCCTGTGGCCACGGTCGCGATTGGCGGAGCCAAGAATGCAGCAATCCTTGCGGCAGAAATCATAGCCCTTCAAGACGTGATGGTCTCTGAGAAACTGGATGCCTACCGCAAGGCTCAAGCTGAAAAAATCTACAATACGACTATCTAGAACGACGCCTGCGTCGATTCTCCACCGAAACGTCCTCCCAGCACAAGCTTGACTTTGAGCAGGGAGGTCTTTTCTTCTTCCGTCGCCTTGTTGTCAATCATCTTCTGCAACAGATCGAATGACTTGAACGCGATTTCCGAAAGAGGCTGGATGATGTGAGGCACAACCGGCTTGTTAAGTTCATAGACGTCGCTCTCATCGAAGCAGACAAACGAGAAATCCTTAGGCATATTCAGTCCAAGCACATTAAGCGCGTTGAAACCGTACATGGCTATCTTCTTTGTCGGCAATATGAACGCTTCGACACCACGCTTCGCGGCGTCACGGAACACATCGATGACATCCTTCTTGGCAGCCTCAGCCTCATATTCGATCTTATGTATGCGGATCTCATCTTTCAGGCCGGCTTCCTCCATCGCCATGGCATAGCCGGACTCTCTGTCAGTCAGACTGGTCACACCGGACTTGTAGGTGAACATCTCAATCTTGCCGAATCCTTGATGGATGAGGTACTTTGTGGCCATTTTTCCGGCATCCACATTATCGACAAGGACACGTCCGAACTCATTTCCAGGCATATTCCTGTCAATAAGCACTGTAGGAATGCCGATGCTCAAAGCCCTTGCAAGAGCCGGCTCGCCGCCAAGGCAAGGGGCGACGATAAGTCCCTCCACATTGTAACCGACCATAGTTTCCACAAGGTGAGCCAACTTTTGCGGATTCTCCTCGGAACTGGCGAAAATCACTGTGTAGCCGTCCTTGTAGGCGATGTTCTCGATATTCCTGCAAATCTCCGCGAAGAACGGGTTCGCAATGTCCGAGACAATCACAGCGATCGAGTGTGAGCGTCCGCTTCTCAGCGAAGCCGCCGCGTTGTTACGTCTGTAGCCAAGTTTTTTGGCCACCTGAAGGACCCTCTCGGCCGTGTCAGGATTGACAGGGCAATCCAGCCTGCCATCCTTGCCCATTTTTGCATTCATCACGAAAGAAACCAGGGTGACTGACACCCCGGCTTCCCTCGCCACATCTCTAATGGTAACTTTTTTCATTTTATAATAACTGTAAGTTCGTCATATACGTTAACCGTGAATCATGACAATTAGTCCTGCCATCACGATAGAGACCATACTCATAAGTTTGATGAGGATATTCAGAGATGGTCCGGAAGTGTCTTTGAACGGATCACCCACCGTGTCTCCCACAACCGTAGCATGGTGATTGGCTGAATTCTTGCCACCGCAGTGGCCGTCTTCGACATATTTCTTGGCATTGTCCCAGGCTCCACCTGAATTGGCAAGGAATATGGCCAGGATAAATCCCGCGCCAAGACCACCTATGAGAAGTCCCATGACACCTGACTCTCCAAGAATGATACCAACAAGAACAGGAACTATGATTGCCGTAAGAGCCGGGGCTATCATTTCATGCTGGGCAGCCTTTGTGGAGATCTCCACGCAGCGCTTGTAGTCAGGGCGTTGTTTCCCTTCCAGGATGCCGGCTATCTCCTTGAACTGACGGCGCACCTCGACAACCATCTTCTGGGCCGCGCGGCCGACCGCGTTCATGGTCATGCCGCAGAAGAGGAATGCCATCATGGCACCCACAAAGACTCCGGCGAGGACACGCGGATTCATCAAGTTGACCTGATAATAGTCGACAATCTCCGGGATAGTGGCCTCTGCCACATTGACAACTTTGTCTCCAATCTGAAGGATAGCCGTGCCTACATGCTGGAGACCAATCTTGATTTCCTCTATGTAGGATGCGAGGAGAGCCAATGCCGTCAGTGCGGCCGAGCCTATGGCAAAACCCTTTCCTGTGGCGGCGGTGGTGTTGCCGAGCGCGTCAAGGGTGTCGGTGCGGTGACGCACCTCTGGATCCAGCTCGCTCATCTGGGCGTTGCCGCCGGCATTGTCGGCGATAGGGCCGTAAGCGTCTGTAGCAAGTGTTATTCCCAAAGTCGAGAGCATTCCGACAGCGGCGATGCTGATGCCATAAAGTCCATTGCTGATGCACGCAGGGTCAAATGAGAATCCTGTGGCGCAAAGGTAAGAGATCAAGATGGCCACCACTATGGTCACAACAGGAATGCAGGTAGAAATCATTCCGAGACCGATGCCATTGATGATCACCGTGGCAGGTCCTGTCTGCGAACTTTCGGCAAGAGCCTGTGTCGGTTTGTAGGAATGGGAGGTGTAATACTCAGTCGCCTTTCCGATGATGACTCCGGAAAGCAGGCCGGCGATCACAGAAAGACTGAGCTGCCACCAATTGTCGAATCCAAGCACATAGAACACAACGAATGTGAGCACGGCGATAAGGACAGCGCTGAGGTTGGTCCCGATGCTTAATGACTTGAGAAGCTGCTGAAGCCCTGCCCCTTCCTTGGTCTTGACGGCGTATATTCCAATGATGGAGAGTACTACTCCGATCGCGGCGATCATCATCGGGGCAAGAATGGCCCTCATCTGGGCTTCCACGTCTCCGAAGAATGCTGAGGCACCCAGGGCCATTGTGGCAAGAACGGAACCGCAGTAAGACTCATAAAGATCCGCCCCCATACCGGCGACATCGCCGACATTGTCACCCACGTTGTCAGCGATGGTAGCCGGATTTCTCGGGTCATCTTCAGGAATATCCTGCTCAACCTTTCCAACGATGTCCGCGCCGACATCCGCGGCCTTGGTGTAGATACCGCCACCAACTCTGGCGAAGAGGGCCTGGGTGGACGCTCCCATCCCGAAGGTAAGCATTGTAGTCGTGATCACGACAAGAGTCTGAGACTCACTCACCTCACTCACGAATGCGTTAAGCACCAGCCACCAGATGGAAATGTCAAGAAGCCCGAGCCCGACAACAGTGAGCCCCATGACAGCCCCGGAGCGGAAAGCTAATTTAAGGCCAGAGTTCAAGGACTTGCTGACCGCGTTCGCTGTCCTCGCGGAAGCGTAAGTTGCGGTCCTCATACCGATGTATCCGGCAAGGGCGGAGAAAAAACCGCCTGTCAGGAACGCGAACGGCACCCACTTGTTCTGAACACCAAAGCCAAAGGCCAGGACGCTGAACAAGGCCGCCAGAATGACAAACACGATTCCGACAACCTTATATTGTTGTTTCAGGTATGCCATCGCTCCCTCGCGGACATACTGGGCAATTTCCCTCATGGTCGGCGTACCTTCATCCTCTTTCTTCATCTGGCGGTAGAAAATCCAGGCAAAAAGAAGGGCTATCGCAGAAGCCGCAGGTACAAAACAGAACAGATAATTCATAAAATGATTAGTTATAACGATTTAGATATTTCTGTCTAAAAAAAAGGTCCTGCGAACCTTTCCTGAGCGCAAATATAAGAAAAAATGTAGCGAACTTGATGCATTATCAGCAAAAAAGATTAAAAAAATGGCGGCCGAAGCACGGTCGCCATTCTATCTACATGCACAAGACTGTTATTCAGCCTTCGGAGCCTCCTGTGCAGGAGCCTCGGCAGGAGCATCCTCAGCCTTTGGAGCGTCGGCCTTCTTGGCACGGCTGCGACGGGTTGATTTCTTCTCCTCCTTCTTGACGGCAAGGGCTGCCTCGTTGAAATCAACGAGTTCGATAAGTGCCATGTCAGCGCCGTCTCCCTGACGGAAGCCTAAGTGGAGCACGCGGGTATAGCCGCCTGGACGATCAGCGATCTTCGCTGAAACGACTCCGAAGAGCTCCTTCACAGCTTCTTTGTTCTTCAGATAGCTGAAAACGGTTCTGCGGGAATGAGTCGTGTCTTCCTTTGACTTAGTGATGAGAGGTTCAACATATGACTTGAGGGCCTTCGCCTTAGCCACTGTTGTCGTGATCCTCTTGTGCATGATCAAAGAAGTCGCCAAGTTGGCCAACAGAGCCTTGCGGTGGCCTGACTTGCGGCCAAGATGATTGATTGCTTTATTGTGCCTCATTTCTATGCGTTCTTTTTCTTGGGTTCAATATTATATTTTCTTACATCCATCCCGAACTGGAGCTTCATCTTCTCCACGAGCTGGTCGATCTCATTCAAAGACTTCTTTCCAAAGTTTCTGAACTTCATAAGTTCATTCCTTGAGTAGGAAACAAGATCAGCGAAAGTGTCGATGTCAGCGGCTTTCAGGCAATTGTACGCTCTGACAGAGAGTCCCATGTCTGAAAGTTTGGTGAGAAGAAGATGTCTCATCCTGAGGCTTTCCTCGTCAAGTTCCTTTGAGTCAGACTCGACAGCGCTCTCGATGGAGATCTTCTTGTCGTCCGTGAAGAGTTTGAAGTGATAGATCAGGATACTGGCCGCCTCCTGAAGCGCCATGTTCGGAGAGATAGATCCATCAGTGATTATCTCAAGGTTCAGCTTCTCGTAGTCGGTCTTCTGCTCGACACGCCAAGGCTCGACAGTCCAGTTGACTTTCCTGATAGGAGTGTAAGCGGCATCGACCAGAATAGTTCCGATCGGTGTGTTTTCCTCCCTCATCTCATCGGCCGGAACGAATCCGCGTCCTTTGGTGATAGTCAATGAAATCTCAAGTGTGACAGACGGTTCGAGTGAGCAGATGTGCTGCTCAGGGTTCAACACCTTGAAAGAAGACAATCCTTTAGAAATATCCTCCGCGGTAAATTCATTCTTACCGCTAATAACTATGTTCGCTACCTCGGAGTCAACAGAGTCAACCATTCTCTTGAACCTGATAGTCTTCAGGTTGAGAATGATGTCCTGCATTCCCTCGATCACACCAGGGATGGTCGCGAACTCCTGGTCCACGCCCGTAATCCTGATCTGACTGATAGCAAAACCTTCCAGAGAGGCGAGCAGAATGCGGCGGAGAGCGTTGCCGATAGTCTGGCCGTATCCAGGTTCAAGAGGCCTGAATTCGAAGCGGCCGACTGTCTCGGTGCCTTCGAGCATTATCACCTTGTCCGGTTTCTGAAATGCCAAGATTGCCATATTAATTCTTTTTGGGTGTTAATTCTACTTAGAGTACAGATCGACGATGAGCTGCTCGTTGATGTTCTCAGGGATGTCAGCCCTTGCTGGAAGGTTAAGGAACTTGCCTGAAAGCGCCTTAGGGTCGAACTCGATCCATGAATATTTAGGAGCAGAAGCGACAGCCTTCTGAATGACTTCAAGGCTCTTTGAACGCTCTCTGACAGCAACCACATCGCCAGGTTTAACCTGAACTGAAGGTATGTTGCAGACCTCACCGTTAAGGGTGATGTGAGCGTGGCTTACAAGCTGTCTCGCAGCTGCCCTTGTAGGGGCGATACCCATTCTGTAGACAACATTGTCAAGTCTCGACTCAAGAAGGAGGAGGAGGTTCTCACCTCTCAGGCCCGCCATCTTGGAAGCCTTAAGATAGGTGTTGTGGAACTGACGCTCGAGAAGGCCGTACATATACCTTACCTTCTGTTTTTCCTTGAGCTGGATTCCATATTCACGCTGCTTCTTGCGCTTTGCCGCCAGACCGTGCTGTCCCGGAGGATAATTTCTCTTTTCGAAATCTTTGTCGCTTCCGAAAATAGGCTCGCCGAACTTACGGGCGATCTTAGTGCTAGGACCAATATATCTTGCCATAGTAATTTTTGTTTTAATTCATTGATTAGACTTTACGACGGCCTTTTGGTCTACATCCGTTGTGTGGCATCGGGGTCACATCTACAATCTCAGTGACAACGATTCCTGCGTTGTTGATGGTTCTGATAGCGGACTCACGTCCGGCGCCAGGACCCTTAACAAAGACTTTCACCTTACGGAGACCAGCGTCGAAAGCGGTCTTCGCGGCATCCTCAGCAGCCACCTGAGCCGCATACGGGGTGTTCTTCTTGGAGCCTCTGAAGCCGCTCTTGCCGGCTGAGGACCAACTGATCACCTGACCCTGGTTGTTGGTCAGGGCAATGATCACATTATTGAAGGTTGATGAAATATGGGCCTGGCCCGTAGCCTCAACCTTGACAACTCTCTTTGATGATGTTGTTTTCTTTGCCATAATTCATCTAGTTTTACTTGGTCGCCTTCTTCTTGTTGGCAACAGTCTTCTTCTTTCCCTTTCTGGTACGGGCATTGTTCTTTGTGCTCTGACCACGGACTGGAAGACCGATACGATGACGGATACCTCTGTAGCAACCGATATCCATCAGTCGTTTGATGTTCATCTGGACGGAGGAACGAAGTTCACCCTCAATCTTGTACTCCTCGGTGATGAGGGTACGGATAGCGGCGACCTGCTCGTCGTTCCATTCACCGACCTTGATGTCGTAATCGATTCCGCACTTCTGGAGAATCTCTCTCGCGGAGCTGCGGCCGATACCGTAGATGTAGGTGAGACCTATCTCACCCCTTTTGTTGTTCGGTAAATCAACACCGGCTATTCTTGCCATAATTTATCTTAAACTTTATTTGTTTTACAAACTACTGTTATCCCTGGCGCATCTTGAACTTAGGGTTCTTCTTGCAGATGACATAAAGACGACCTTTGCGTCTGACGATCTTGCAATCATCGCTGCGCTTCTTGATGGATGTTTTGACTTTCATATCGTGAATATTTTTATTTGTACCTGAAAGATATTCTTCCCTTAGTCAAATCGTAAGGTGAAATTTCAACCCTCACCCTGTCTCCAAGGAGGATGTGGATGAAATTCATTCTCATCTTGCCGGAGATGTTGCAGAGAAGGACATGACCGTTCTCAAGCTCCACCTTGAACATCGCGTTGGGAAGAGTCTCGATCACTTTGCCGTCTTGCTCTATCGCTACTTGTTTGGACATTGAAAAAACACTTTAAAATTTACCAGTACTTTCAATATAATCAAATGTTGACAGTTGTTCCGCCTTGCCTTTACGAACAACAACCGTAAGCTCATAGTGAGCCGCGTTCCTGTGGTCGGAAGTGTGTACAGCCCAACCATTTCTGGCCACATACACTCCCCTGCCACCAGCATTGATCATTGGTTCAATGCAGATGACCATTCCTTCCACAAGCCTGCATCCATGCCCCTGACGCCCGTAGTTCGGGACGCCCGGAGCCTCGTGCATCTCCTTGCCGAGTCCGTGTCCTTCAAGCTCACGGACTACAGAGAAGCCGAATGACTCAGCATACGATTGCACCGCGTGTCCGATGTCACCGGTCCTGTTGCCGGCCACCGCAGCCTCTATGCCCTTGTAGAGCGAAGCCTTGGTCACATCCATCAGCTTCCGGGTCTCGGCGTCCACTTCCCCGACCGGGAAAGTGTAAGCCGAATCACCGTTGTAGCCTTTGTACAGGGTGCCAATGTCGGCGGTCACGATGTCGCCTTCCTTAAGGACATAGTCCGACGGAAAACCGTGGACGACCACATCATTGACCGATGTACATATCGCGGCGGGAAAACCCTCGAATCCAAGAAAACTAGGAATCGCGCCATTGTCACGGATAAAAGTCTCGGCCACCTCATTCAACCTCGCGGTTGTCACACCCGGGGCGACCACCTTGCCGACTTCCGCCAATGTCTTGGAGACCAATATGGCATTCTCGCGCAAAAGTTCGATTTCCTCTTCTGTCTTAGGCTTAACCATCAATCCTGTGATTATCAAAATTACATTCCGGAGCGTCCGCTGATACGTCCGGTCTTCATCAGACCGTCATAATGACGCATCAGAAGATAACTCTCTATCTGCTGCAGAGTGTCAAGGACAACTCCGACAAGAATCAACAGCGAGGTACCGCCGTAGAAACTTGCGAACTGGTCCTGAACACCCATAATCCTGGCAAAAGCAGGAAGAATGGCGATGATGGCGAGGAATATAGAGCCAGGCAATGTCACCTTTGACATAATTGAGTCAAGGTAACTAACCGTGGCCTTTCCAGGCTTCACACCAGGGATGAATCCACCGTTCTTCTTCATGTCCTCGGCCATCATGGTAGGGTTCACCGTGACGGCGGTGTAGAAATATGTGAAGATCACAACGAGGAATCCGAAGATCAGGTTGTACCAGAATCCGGTGTAGTTGCCGAGAGTGGCCGCGAGTCCTCTTGTCGCGTCAAAGCGGGAGAACAGAAGCGGGAACAGCATCAAGGCCTGGGCGAAGATGATAGGCATAACGCCGGCGGCATTGATTTTCAGAGGGATGTACTGGCGTACACCACCATACTGTCTGTTGCCGACAACTCTCTTGGCATATTGTACAGGGACCCTTCTGACACCCTGCACAAGGGCGATGGTCGCCACAATGACAAGGAACCAGATGATGAGTTCTACAATCAGGGCGATAGGACCGCCACCGGCTGTGGTGCTGAGTTTTGTACCGATTTCACTTACGAGGGCAAAAGGCAGACGGGCGACGATACCTATCATGATGATAAGGGAAATACCATTGCCTATACCTCTGTCGGTAATCCTCTCACCAAGCCACATGACGAACATCGAACCAGACATCAGGATGATGGTGGCGACGAGGTTGTACATGAACCTGCTCCAGCCAAGCTGGGTTTCCGCGAGGAAAGCTGCGCCTGGAATCTGACTGTGGATGGAAGCGATATACGCCGGTCCCTGGATGCAGAGAATAAGGATGGTGAGGTACCTGGTAAGCTGATTCATCTTCCTGCGGCCGCTCTCACCCTCCATCTGGAGTTTCCTGAAGTAAGGGACGAACATGCCCAGAAGCTGAATCACGATTGACGCGGAGATGTACGGCATCACTCCCAACGCGAAGATGGAAGCGTTACCGAAGGCACCTCCGGAGAACATATTCAAAAGACCGACGAGTCCCTGCTGGGTGCTGTCCTGAAGGGAAGCGAGCAAGGTCGTGTCGATACCAGGCAGCACGATGAAGCAACCCAGCCTGTAAACCAGGATGAGAAGGAACGTGTAGCCGAGCCTCGTACGGAGTTCCTCGATCTTGAAGATGTTCTTGATGGTTTCGATAAACTTCTTCATCGTTATTTGCCGATTACGATTGTCTTACCACCGGCAGCCTCAATCTTGGCGACAGCGGAAGCCGAGAAAGCATCAGCTGTGACAGTGACCGCGGCGGAGATCTCACCGTTGCCAAGAACCTTCACAAGCTCCTTGGTGTCCGCGAGTCCCGCAGCCTTGATGTCCTCAATGCCGATCTCAGTCTTTCCAAGCTGCTCGGAAAGGGCCTGGATAGCAGCCACATTGACTGCCTTGTACTCAATTCTGGTAGGGTTCTTGAATCCGAACTTAGGAACACGTCTCTGGATAGGCATCTGTCCACCCTCAAAACCGATCTTATGTTCGTAGCCAGCGCGGGCCTGCGCACCTTTGGTACCACGGGTGGAAGTGCCACCCTTACCGGAACCCTGTCCGCGGCCAAGACGCTTGCTGTTATGGGTTGCACCCTTTGCAGGTTTCAAATTTTCCAGTTTCATCTCTTCGTCCTCCTTATTAGATTTCTTCTACTGTTACAAGGTGACGGATCTTGGCAAGCTGGCCTTCTGTCACCGGAGTCTTCTCGACCTCCACGGTCTGGTGCATTCTGCGGATGCCAAGGGTAGTCAGATTAGCGATCTGCCTTTTGGTGCATCCGTTCTTGCTTCTTACTTGAGTTATCTTAAGTTTTGCCATAACTGTGTCTCCTGCTAACCGTTAAACACTTTACTCATAGGAATTCCACGGAGACCGGCCACGGTGTAGGCATCTCTCATTTGCGTAAGGGCGGTGACAGTGGCTTTCACAAGGTTGTGAGGGTTGGATGACCCCTTTGACTTTGCAAGCACATTCTGAATGCCAGCCGACTCGAACACGGCACGCATGGCACCACCTGCCTTCACACCGGTACCAGGGGCAGCCGGCTTCATGAACACTATTGAGCCTCCAAACTTGGATTCCTGCTCGTGTGGAATGGTTGTGTTGATGATAGGAATCTTCACGAGATTCTTCTTGGCGTCCTCAACACCCTTAGCGATGGCGGCAGTTACCTCATTGGCTTTTCCAAGACCATAACCAACAACGCCGTTCTCGTCACCCACAACCACAATAGCGGCAAAGCGGAAGTGACGACCACCCTTAGTGACCTTTGTCACTCTCTGGATGGCGACCAATCTGTCCTTTAATTCAAGATCAGAAGTCTTTACTCTTTTAACATTTGTATTTGCCATAGTCTTTCAATTAGAAAATAAGGCCACCTTCACGGGCAGCGTCGGCCAAACTTTTAACTCTACCGTGATAGAGGTAACCTCCACGGTCAAAAGAGATGGTGGTGATTCCTTTCTCCTTGGCACGCTCGGCGATCGCCTTTCCGACGATGGCTGCGGCGTCTATGCCGTTCTTGCCCTTGCACTCAGCGGCAAGTACCTTGTCATTGGAAGCGGCGGCGACAAGTGTCACGCCTCTCTCATCGTCCACAACCTGGACGTAGATCTGCTTGTTGCTTCTGAAGACAACCATTCTTGGCCTCTCAGCTGTTCCATTGACATGCTTGCGGATGCGGTAATGGACTCTTCTTCTTCTTTCTATTCTATTCAATGCCATATCTATGTCCTCCTATTATTTAGCTCCGGCAGTCTTACCGGCCTTGCGGCGAAGCTGCTCGCCGGCGAACTTGATACCCTTGCCCTTGTAAGGTTCAGGCTTGCGGAGTGAACGAATCTTGGCGGCAACCTGTCCGATGAGCTGCTTGTCGATGCTCTTGAGGATAAGGACAGGGTTCTCACCTTTCTTTACATCAGGAACCTCAGCCTTGATCTCTGGAGCAAGCATCAGCTGAATGTCGTGTGAGTAACCGAGGGAGAAAGTCAGGAGCTGACCCTGAGCAGCCACACGATAACCTACACCGACAAATTCCTGCTTGGTCTGGTAACCAGTTGAGACTCCGACTACCATGTTGTGCACGAGTGCGCGGTAAAGACCGTGCATCGAACGATGTCTTGGCTGATTGGTAGGGCGGGTGAATTTGATTTCATTATCCTCGATGGTGACGGTGATGTCCGGATCAACTTTCTGGCTCAACTCACCAAGAGGTCCTTTAACCTTCACAACGTTGCCAGGGAGAACTTCAACGCTCACCTTGTCCGGAAGGCTTACAGGCAATTTACCGATTCTTGACATTATTCTTTTCTTTAATCGTTAATAAACATAGCAAATAACCTCGCCACCGACATTCAGGTTCTTGGCCTCTTTGTCAGTGACAACGCCCTTTGAGGTAGAGAGGATGGCGATGCCGAGTCCGTTCAGAACTCTAGGCATGTTCTCAACGTCAGCATAGACTCTCATACCAGGAGTTGACACGCGCTTGATTTTCTTGATGGCGGCCATCTTGGTCTGAGGGTGATACTTCAGAGCGATCTTGATGGTGTTGTAAGGGGTTCCTTCAACAATCTTGTAGCTGAGGATGTAGCCCTTCTCACAAAGGATCTCTGTGATGGCCACCTTCATCTTGGAAGAAGGGATCTCAACGATCTTCTTTCCTGCCAGGTAGGCGTTGCGGACCCTTGTAAGATAATCTGCAATTGGATCAGTCATTGTTTTTTGATTTTTAAGATCGACGCCCCGGGAGGGACGCCCGATATCCGATTGTTAATAAAATAATATGTTGCTGTTACCAGCTAGCTTTCTTGACGCCCGGGATGAGACCGTTGCTTGCCATCTCACGGAACTGGATTCTGCTGAGTCCGAAAGCTCTCATATAGCCCTTTGGACGGCCGGTGAGAGAGCAGCGGTTGTGCAGACGGACAGGAGAAGCGTTCTTTGGGAGCTTGTCAAGAGCAGCCCAGTCTCCAGCCTCTTTAAGAGCCTGCCTCTTTGCGGCATACTTGGCAACCAGTTTCGCGCGCTTAACCTCGCGGGCTTTCATTGATTCTTTTGCCATATTCCTTAGTTATTATGTTTCTTGAAAGGCAGACCGAACGCGGCGAGGAGTGCGTGAGCCTCTTCGTCGGTCTTGGCTGTGGTGACGAACGTGATCTCCATTCCGTGGATTCTCGGGTTCTTGTCGATGTCCACCTCAGGGAAAATGATCTGCTCCTTGAGACCGAGAGTGTAGTTTCCTCTTCCGTCCATCTTCTCGGCGATTCCGTTGAAGTCTCTGATTCGAGGGAGCGAGATGCGGATGAGCCTCTCAAGGAACTCGTACATCTTCACGTCACGAAGGGTGACCTTCACTCCGATAGGCATGCCCTTACGAAGACGGAAGTTGGAAACGTCCTTTCTGGATGTGGTGAGAAGCGGCTTCTGACCTACGATCTTCGCGAGTTCCTCAGCCGCCTCCTCAACAAGTTTCTTGTCATTGGTGGCCTCGCCGATTCCTTCGTTGATGGTAATCTTGACGAGTTTAGGAACCTGCATAACAGTCGTGTAAGAGAACTGCTTCATGAGCTTCTCCACGATCTCTTCCTTGTAAACCTTCTTGAGGGAAGGAACATATCCTGCAGGAAGCGCCTGCGCTTCAGCCGGTTTGTTTGTAGCTTTCTTTGCCATAGTTACTTAATCTCCTCTCCTGATTTCTTAGCGTAACGGATCTTCTTTCCGTCCACGAACTTGTAGCCCACTCTCGTCGGCGTCGGCTTGTTCTGAGCAGGGTCGATGAGCTGAACGTTGGAAACGTGGATTCCGGCTTCCTGCTTTACGATGCCGCCCTGAGGCTGCTTAGCGTTTGGCTTTGTGTGCTTGCTGACAACGTTGACACCCTCAACGATGACGCGATCCTTGGCAGGGATGACGGTCAGGACCTTACCGGTCTTGCCCTTGTCGTTACCGGCATTCACATACACGGTGTCACCCTTCTTAATGTGTAACTTTTTCATAATTTTCAATGATTAAAGGACCTCCGGCGCCAGTGAAACAATCTTCATGTAGTTCTCACGCAGCTCTCTGGCCACAGGGCCGAAGATACGTGTTCCGCGAAGCTCACCCGCGTTGTTCAGAAGAACGCACGCGTTGTCATCGAAACGGATGTAAGATCCGTCCGGCCTGCGGATTTCTTTCTTTGTACGGACAACGACAGCCTTGGAGACTGAACCTTTCTTGGCGTCACCGCCAGGAAGAGCGCTCTTGATCGCAACTACGATCTGGTCGCCCACTGTCGCATATCTATGATGCGTACCGCCAAGCACACGGATGCAGAGGACCTCCTTTGCACCGCTGTTGTCGGCAACCTGTAAACGTGTTTCCTGCTGTATCATACTACTTAACTTTTTCTACGATTTCAACTAATCTCCACCTCTTGGTCTTGCTGAGAGGACGGGTTTCCATAATGCGCACGGTATCTCCCTCGCTGCACTCGTTCTTGTCATCCTGAGCGACGAACTTGGTGGTCTGCTTGATGAACTTACCGTAGAGAGGATGCTCCTTCTTGGTCTCGACCGCAACGATGATGGTCTTGTCCATCTTATTGCTGACCACTACGCCGATTCTTTCCTTACGAAGATTTCTTTCCATAAGACTGATGATTATTTCTGTTCATTTTCTTTCTCAGCGAGGATAGTGAGCATACGAGCGATATCCTTTCTGACTTTCTTGAATTCCGATGTGTTCTCCAATGGAGAGATGGCGTGGTTGAGCTTCATCGTGTCAAGCCTGTTCTTTTCAACCTGGATGCGGTCCTGCAGATCTGCAATGGACATCTCGCGAACTTCAGATGTTTTCATTATTCCTTCTCCATTTATTATTCAACATAATCCCTGCGGACCACGAACTTGGTCGCGATAGGAAGCTTGTGGGCGGCAAGACGCATGGCCTCTTTGGCGATCGCGAGCGAAACACCGTCAGCCTCGAAGATGATACGTCCCGGGGTGACAGGAGCCACGAATCCCTGAGGATCACCCTTACCTTTACCCATACGGGTGTCGAGAGGCTTCTTGGTGAAAGGCTTGACCGGGAAGATCCTGATCCAGATCTGCCCCTCACGGTTCATACAACGTGAAATAGCCTGACGCGCGGACTCAATCTGCTGCGCTGTGATCCAGCAGTTCTCGAGGGTCTTGAGACCGAAGGAACCGAACGCGAGCTGGTTGCCCCTCTGGGCCATCCCCTTCATCACGTTCTTTTGTTCTCTTCTGAACTTAGTTTTCTTTGGTTGTAACATTGCTGTACTACTTTAATAATTTCCAAATTCTCCAAAATCTATTGAATATCAGCGCATTGCGCCACTACACCCTAGAAATTGGGACTGTAAAGTTAGCAAAAATTCACGAATTTCAAACATAATTTAAGAAATATTTCAACTTTTTCGACCACGGTTTCTCAAAAAGAATATCGTCATTTTCAAAACATTAAATAATATCACAAAAAAAATTACCTTCCAATTTCGACACGAGCGCGACACGCCTATCGGCAAGTTTTGACTTGGCACACTTTTTTCAGAAATTGCGTACCTTTGCAAGCTCTGGAAAAAAATGAAAAGGTTGATTTCATACGCTGCCTGCTTCATGGCAGGAATCATGATGGTGACGGATCTCTTCGCCGGCAACATCTGTGATGTCCCGCCTCAGACAGACGGAAGAGGAAGGTCTGGCTATATGGGCTACAGGGTCGAGCACGGCGACACAGCCTATTACGACAGCATCGATCCTGCCTGGATTTTTCCTCGCGGCTACCGAGGCAGCAGAAGAGACCTGAAAAGGTACTATCGCCTGGTTTACAATTTCAACAAGGTCTATCCTTACGCCCTTCTGGCGAAAGACATGGAAAGTCAGGCCGACAGGCACATCACCGACAACAGCCTGGGACGCAGGAAAAAGGAGAAATATGTCAACAGGCTTCAGAAAGAATTGCTGGAGGCCTACGAGAAACCGCTGAGGGGCATGACAATCTCGCAGGGCAAGTTACTCATAAAGTTGGTTGACCGGGAAATCGGGAAATCCTCATATTCAATAATCAAGGACTACAAAAGCGGTCTTTCCGCAGGATTCTGGCAAGGCGTGGCAAAAGTCTTCGGCCAGAACCTGAAATCCCACTACGACCCGAAAGGAGAGGACAAGATGACTGAATATCTTGTCGAGAAATGGCAGCGCGGCGAGTTTGACGCTCTGTACTATTCGATATTCTGGGAGATGCCCAAGCATCCGGACATCGTGTCGAAGCAGATAAAATTCGACGAGTGAGGTCTCATCCAGTCCTTGAGGATCAGCAGCCTGGCTCCTGTCGGGAGTTCAATGTCCTCGCTCACGTGGAAATGTCCGAATATGAAATAGTCCACATGCCTTTTTTCGGAAAAATCCTCGGCGAACTTGTACAAAGGCTCATCGGCCCCTCTGAAAGAATATTCCTGGCTCTTCGCCACACGGCTCTTCTTTGACCAGCCTTTGCCGAAACGGAAGGCGATGTAAGGATGCAAAAGGCTGAATATGCCCTGGAAGAACCGGTTGCGAAATCCCCAACGCATCAGTTTGTACCATCTGTGCCCCGGGCCCAGACCGTCCCCGTGTCCAAGACAGAAGGTCTTACCTCCTATTTCAACCACATAAGGTTGCTGAAGGATCCGTATTCCCAGCTCTTCGAAATAATGAAAGCACCAGATGTCGTGGTTGCCCTGGAAAAAGCAGACTTCCACGCCGGCGTCCATCAGATCCATCAACGCGGCAAACACACGCACATAGCCCTTCGGGACCACATCATGGTACTCGTACCAGAAATCCCAGATGTCGCCAAGCAGGTACAGGGTTTGCGTCCTGTCCTTCGGGATGGATCTCAGGAAACGGACGAAACGAGCCTCGCGGTCTGCCGGATCATTCACATCCAGTCCGAGGTGGACATCCGACACAAAGTACGAAAGCGTTCTGTCAGCCATGGAAGTTTATGAATATACCTACGCGAATATCAGCAGGAGAAGCGACACCACAAGACAGTAAAGGGCGAACCAGGTAAGCTTGGCCTTCTTCACGATGGCGACCATGGCCTTGCAGGCGAACAATCCAGAAAGGAAGGCCGCCAAAAATCCGACGACAAGGCACACAGGACTGAGACCTCCGCCCAATGTGGCCTCTCCGGTGGCGCATTTCAGCAGATCCAGAAGTTGCTCTCCGATGATAGGAACAAGCACCATCAGGAATGAGAACTGGGCCATGACCTCGCGCTTCACCCCGCACAGGAGTCCGGTCGCGATGGTGGTGCCGGAACGTGACAGCCCTGGAGCCACGGCCAAGGCCTGGCCAAGGCCTACCACAAAAGCCTGCCAGTAGGAGATCCCGTTACGGACGGACGTGGATGGCGCCGCGCCTTTCCCGTGTGCGGCCATGCGTCCCGCCACATCAGAGAGGTAGAGGAGAATCGCGGTGATTATGAGGCACACGGCCACAGTGAACAGATTGTCACCGAACAGGGATTCGACCTGTTCTTTGAACAACAATCCGACAACCGCCACCGGAACCATCGAGAGGACGATCTTGAACACATAGTCCGTCTCATCGTTGTAGGTGAACTTGAACAAGCCGGCCAAAAGCCTGCAGATCGGTTTCCAGAACACAATCACGGTGCTCAGCACCGTCGCGAGATGGACAGTCACCGTGAAATCCAGGAAGCCGTCCCCGTCAACGCCAAGAAGTTCCTTGACTATCATGAGATGCCCGCTGGAACTGACCGGCAGAAACTCGGTCAACCCCTGGACTATCCCCAAAAGAAGAGCCTGCAACCAGTTCATAGCATCACTCGTTTTCCGTGTTTCCTGGCCGCCTCATTATGGCCACGATCTCTATGGCGATTCCGCATATTATCACAATCGGGGCGGCGACCAGCCTGCGGAAATCGAACATGGCCCAATTGAACCTGTCAGGATCGACTGTCCCTCCTCCCATCATCAGCACGAAACCGGCAACCATCACAACGAGTCCAATGAGGAGCATCCGCAGACCTTTGCCGGTGATTGGCATCTTGGTGTTATCAGACATATTCATGAATATTTTTATTGTTAGCAATATAACTCATCTTTGGAAAGCGAGACAAGACGCCCCACCACCAATGCGGTGCTGACCGTGCAGATGGCGACACCCGTGACGATCACAACTCCGATCACCATCAGAAGGATGTCGAGCCGGAACACTTCGAAAAGCCGCGCGAACTCGCTTTTGACAAAGAAGAGAATCCCCACCAGCATGATGGTGGCCATGAGCGCGGAGAAAAGTCCTTGGAATACGGCCTGCAGCATAAAAGGAGCCCGGATGAAGGACTTGGTGGCGCCGACCAGCTTCATCGTGTGGATCGTGAACCGTTTCGAGAAAACGTTGAGCCTCACGGTGTTGTTGATAAGCACGAAGGAAATGAACAACAGCAGGACGATGAAGACGCCCAGAACCAGTGAAATCTTGCGAAGGTTCGTGTTCAGCTTGTCGACAAGAGACTCCTGATAGACAACCTCATCCACCAGCGGGGACTTCATAATTTCCCTCTTGATAACCTCAAGGCTGTCAGAAGACACATACTCAGCCTTCAAGGTCACATCCACTGAGACCGGAATCGGAGCCGTCTCGAAGACACTAAGGAAATCCTCGCCAAGAAGTTCCGCCATCTCTTCCGTGCCCTTCTCGCGTGACACGAGTTTGGTGCTTTTTATGAAAGGCATGGCGTCCAGCGCGGTGATATATTTCATGGCTTCGTCCTCGGCGACCTCCTGCTTCATAAGCACCGAGACCTGCATGTTCTCCTTGAAATAATCGGAGACACTTCCCGCGTTGGCGACCAGAAGCGCGGCAATGCCCACGAGAAGCAGCACCAGACTGATGCTGACGACCGTGGAAAGCCAGGCTCCGACGAGCCTCCTGCGTATCAACTTGTTTTCACCTACCGCCATTTTAGCGCATTACTCCAAATTTGATTCAAAGATAGTGAAATATCGAAATATGAAAAAAAATTCTTATCTTTGTAAGACAAGAAAATTACCATGGGAAAACCCGTAAACAGAGTTTTATTCGTCAATTCGGAAATCATGCCTTTCCTGCCGGAGACTCCGATTTCCAAGATCGGCCGTTGCCTGCCGCAGGGCATTCAGGAGCGCAAAAAGGAAATAAGGGCGTTCATGCCGCGCTACGGATGCATCAACGAACGCAAGAACCAGCTTCACGAAGTGATCCGGCTTTCCGGAATGAACATCATCATCGGCGATGTTGACAGACCTCTTGTTATCAAGGTCGCATCGATCTCATCGGCCAGGATTCAAGTCTATTTCATTGACAACGAGGACTATTTCCGCCGCAAGCAGATTACATTCAACACCGACGGCAGATTCTTCGAGGACAACGGGCAGAGAGCGATCTTTTTCGCCAGGGGCGTTCTGGAGACCGTCAAGAAACTGCGCTGGGCACCGGATGTGATCCACTGCCAGGGTTGGATCTCGCACCTCGTGCCTCTCTATCTCAAGAAAGCCTACAACGGCGACCCTATATTCAATGGAAGCAGGATAGTGACATCATTGTACGGGGAAATCGCGGACGAGAAATTCTCACCAAATTTCAAGGGCAACATTCTTTTCGGGGGTATCAAGCCCGCCGATGTGCCTCTTCCCGACGAACCTACTGGCATAAATCTTGCTGAAACCGCCGCCATGTATTCGGACGGCATCATCCTCGGAGACAGCAATGTTGACCCGCGACTGATCAGATTCTGCGAGGAGAAAGGCTTGCCTACACTTCCATTCAACGAGGAATCGATCGCGAGCGGGCGCTACATCGAGGAATACGACAACTTTTATCAACAGTTGCAGTAAATGAGAAAACTTCCAGCAATCATAGCCCTGACGGCGAGTCTCATGTCTTGCGTCGGGGTGGATCAGAAACTCGGCGGGGACTTTATCCCTACTGACCAGAAATATGACTTCCACACGGCCGAGTTCGACCTCGATGAGGTTTGGATGAAGTCCATCGACAGCCTCACGGCCTACTCTTCCAGAAGAATCACCATCGGAGCCATCCGGGACGAGACTTTCGGGCTTTTCAGCAGAGGTAGTGTCGTGACGCTTGTGCCGGTGCTGGACTCGGTGGATTTCGGGAAGGATCCGGTGTTCCAGAGATTCAAGTTCAAGGCGGCCGTGGACTCGGTCTCCGTGGCTGACGAAAGCCAGATGAACATTCTCCAGAACGTCAACGTCTATGCGCTCGAAGAACCGCTCGGAAGCAAGGATTATTTCTCCCGTACCGAAATCAAACACGGAATCAGGCGGATCACCAAAGGTGTTCCCGTCGCCAACGGCCAGGACTCACTGACGTTCGAGTTCACAGAAGACTACGGGAAGCAATACCTCAGCATGACACAGGACGACCTGAAAGACATGGCCACATACTCGAAGAAGTTTCCGGGAATATACCTCTGCACAGATGACCCAACCGGCAACGGCGGACGGTTCGACATGTACGAGATGGACATCCTCAGGCTCGTCAAACAAAGTTCAGGCGCATCCTACATCACAAGGACGGACAACTATGCCATACTCTACTTCAACGGAGAATTCAACGGGGAAAGAAGGGATTCGAGCCTGATGTTCTACTTCAGTCCGATCGAGATGCAGGATCTTGACTCTCTGATCAATGTCAAGACCGTGCCTTCACAGTACGTGTTCAATGTTGACCGTCACGAGTCGGATCATCTTGTCGGCAAGGCGGATGACAAGCTCTACATCGAGGGCGGAAGCGGGGTCAAACCTGTCGTCCCGGCTTCCGAAATCCAGCGTCTGGTCAATGAGGAGATCATAAAGAAAGGCGGGAACCCTGCCACGACTCTGATTTCCAAGGCCACGATAGAGATGCCGTTCGATTTCCCGGACGACTACACAACCATGTTCCGCTATCCTAAGATCCTGAGCCCGACAATCAAGATAAGCACCGACACAACGGTGACATTCGCAGGTCTTACAGACGCGAGTGCCTCGGACGAGAACCAGGGCGAGGTCAACCGTTCGCTTTGCAACTACGCCCCTGACATCACACACCACGTCCAGCAGATCATCAGGAAAAAGGATGGAGACAGCAAACTTTCAAACTACGACATCTGGTTCCTTATCATGTGGTACGAAAAAACAACCACAACTGATGCAGAGGCCGAGGAGATGGCCAACTACTACCAGCAGATGGCTTACGCCTCATACGCGAACCAACTTTACGGCGGTTATGGTTATGGGGGATACGGTTATGGCTACGGAGGCTATGGCTATGGGGGGTACGGTGGTTATGGCTACTACAGTAACTACTACAACTATCAGACAATGGCTCAGTACGCCTACTCTTCGGCCACCACAACGACCTCCAGCACCGAACTGGACAAGGACCGCTACTACAGAGCCGTGCTTCGCGGCCCTAAGGCTGAAGGCAAGAAGCCTAAGCTGAAAGTGACATTCGCCATCCCGAAAGGATTCCCTGAGAAATAAAAGATTAAGCCTCGGACCGAAATCCGAGGCTTAATCTTTTTACATCAAAGGATTATTATGCTTCCTCCTTGCTGGCGAGCTTTTCCTTGACTTTGTCGATTGCGTCCTTAACGGTCGCGATTGTGCTTGTCTCCTCATCAGGAATCTTGATTCCGAACACTCTCTCAAACTCCATGAGAAGTTCAACTGTGTCAAGAGAATCAGCTCCGAGGTCATTTGTGAAGTTGGCGCTCTCAGTCACTTCAGACTCCTCAACGCCCAGCTTGTCAACAATAATCGCTTTGACCTGCTTTACAATTTCTTCTTCAGTCATAATTGAATAAATTAAATAGTATATTCTTGTTAAACACGCTATTAACAAACGTCCATCGGATAATCCGCGAACAAATAGCGCCACAAAGTAAGTAAAAAATAGTCAATTATCCAAATTTACGGCCACAGGGAATCATC
>ERZ808240.926-NODE-926-length-37479-cov-14.299140_pt1 | contig 37479 bp, 36 predicted proteins | sample MGYA00521084_ERZ808240 | MGnify/ENA primary metagenome ERZ808240 (study PRJEB31516, sample SAMN03275571) | gut metagenome | biome: mammalia-associated habitat; material: feces | host: Papio cynocephalus | place: Kenya | collected 2012-08-06 ... | reverse complement strand
ATCTTAAAGAGGAAGTCGAAGCCACAAAAACCTAATGTCGCGCCGTTCGGCGCTGACATCTTAACGGTTTTTACGCTTCTCCTATTTACGGCTTCGCCGAAAATGTCCAAGTTTCAGCTGAACTTTACGTATAGATGAAACCTGAAATCTGCTGCGAAGCAGCAAATCAGCGGAGCGCGAAAAATCGGAAAGAGATGTTTGCGCGTGAGCGCAAATCTCCCGATTTTTTGGTGCGCAGCCAACTTATTCGGGGTTGTCAGGGGCGTGCAGCCCCTGGCCCGTGCCCGCGCCTCGGAAAAGCGGTGCTTTTCTGGTTCTCTTTTGGCATGCAAAAGAGAACGTATCTCTGTAATCAAAGCGCTCTAAACCTTCGCGTCAGCGAACCCTCAACCCCGCGGAGCGAATTGCAACTTTGCGTAAGCAGAAAACTTACCCCCCGCCACAGGCGGGAAATGCCTTTTCCCTTACTACAAAGAAAAACCTCGCGCCAGCAGCCCCTGCCGCCAACACACTCCCCAAACCCCTCCTTGAAAAATAAACAACAAAAACCCCCGCACCGGAGTCCGGTACAGGGGTTTTGTTCGTCAATCAAACTGCGATCAAGCGTTCTTGTTAGCACGCTTTGCCATACGGCTGATCTTGCGGCTAGCGGTGTTCTTCTTGATGACACCCTTAGCGCGAGCCTTGTCGATCGCGGAAACAGCAGCCAGGACGGTTGCGTCCTTGTCAGCGGCATTCGCATCGATGGCAGCGTCTGCCTTCTTGACGACTGTTTTCAGGTTGGTCTTAATGGCCTTGTTGTGAGCCTGCTCTGCAGCAGCCTGCACGACGCGGTCCTTCTGAGATTTGATGTTAGGCATTCGTTCCACCTCCTTGGCTACCTATAACAGCGCACCTTATGATACCATATTTGCCGTACCAACGCAAGCGTTTTTTTGATTTTTGTTTGGAAAAGTTTGAATTTTCCCATACTTTAGCCGGAACTCAGGGCAAAAACGCCCCAAAACGGATGAGGGAGTGGGAAAATGCGGAGCACAGATATGGCAGATGAGCTGTTTGGCGCAGCGGGCGGGGCATTGCCCGCCGGGGTGCGGCTGGCCACGGCAAAGCACGGCGGCGTCACGGTCACCCGGGTGGAGATCGCGCGGGAAGGGCTGGCCCGGCCCCGCGGCCGGTACGTCACGCTGGAAATGCCCAGCGTCAGCGTGCTGGATGAGCGGGATGCCGCCGTGATCGAGACCTGCGCGGCAGAGCTGCGGGCCCTGCTGCCGCCGGAAGGCCCGGTGCTGGTGCTGGGCATCGGCAACCGCCGGGTCACGGCGGACGCTCTTGGCCCCCGCACAGCGCAGAGAATCCTGGTCACGATGGGGCAGCAGGCGCTGCCGGTGCAGGGCATCCGCCCGGTGGCCGCGCTGGCCCCGGGGGTATCGGCTTCAACGGGCCTCTCGCTGCGGCAGATGGCGGCGGCGCTGGTGGACGCGGTGCGCCCGGCAGCGGTGCTCTGTGTGGACAGCCTCTGCTGTGCGGAGGGTGCCCGGCTGGGGCGCTCGGTGCAGTTTTCGGATACTGGGCTCTACCCGGCGCAGCCGCAGCACGCCAAGCACCTGGATGCCGCTGCGTTGGATGTGCCGGTGCTGGCAGCGGGCATCCCGACCCTGATGGATGCGGAAGAAGGAGCAGACCTTGTGGTCACGCCGCGCGCGCTGGACAGTGTCATTGCGCATGGTTCCGCCCTGCTGGCCGGGGCCATCAACCGCGCACTGCAGCCGCGCCTGAGTGTGGCGCAGCTGTGCTGGCTGACGGGGTGACTGCATAGAAATAGCAGGAACGAGAAACTGCAGAAAGGAGGCGCTGCCATGCGCAGCCGGGAACCATCGCCCTCCGCCGGGCAGGGGCGGGTGCTGCCCTTTCTGGAAGCAGCCGCGCTGTTTGCCGGGCTCTGCATCTTTGCCCGCAGCGCGGTGCTGGTGCTGGCGGCAGCCTTTGCCGCCCCGCTGCCCGCCGCACAGACGGCGCTCTGGGTCAGCCGGCAGGCTGTGCAGCAGGCCGCCAGCAGCGAACAGCAGACGGAGCCGCTGGCTGCAGCCTCTCTGCCAGAGGACGCAGCATCCTCTGCGCCGCAGGAAGCGGCGGCTGAGAGCGCGGAAGGGGAAACCTCCTATTTTGTGGAGCTGGAAGGGGAGGATGCCCGCCCGGCGGATGTCGGGTCCATCCTTGAAAAACACTACCCGCAGGGCAGCGGGGAAAAGTACATTCCCTGCGGTGCGGGCAGCATCAAGAACAACACCCGGCAGACGGCGGCGGACATTGCGGCGGAGATCGAAAACCCGCTGCCGTTTGCGATCGAAAAGGGCAGCACAGAGCCGCAGGTGCTGGTGATGCACACCCATGCCACTGAGGATTACCGCCTGTCGGTCGGGCTGTGGTTCCGCCCCGGGGACGGTGCCCGCAGCACGGACCGCAGCATCAATATGTGTGCGGTGGGCAGAGTCGTCGCGGATACCCTCAACGCAGCGGGCATCTGTACTCTGCACGATGAGACCCTGAATGATTACCCCAGCTACACCGGCAGCTATGCCAACAGCCGGGCCGTGGTGCAGCAGTATCTGGCCCAGTATCCCAGCATCAAGGTGGTGCTGGATGTGCACCGGGACGCCATTGAGAGCGAGAGCGGGGCGCGCTATGCCCCGGTGTGTACGGTGAACGGGCAGCAGGCCGCGCAGGTGATGATCATCTGCGGATGCGACAACGGCGGCAGCGTGCAGCTGCCGGATTGGAGGCAGAATCTGCGCGTTGCCGCCGCATGGGAACGTTCGATGGAGGGGCTGTACCCCGGGTTCACCCGGCCGGTGCTGTTCAGCTACCGGTTTTACAATCAGGACCTGACCACCGGCAGCCTGCTGATCGAGATCGGCGGGCATGGGAACAACCTCAATGAGGCACTGTATGCCGGGCAGCTGGCTGCCGAAGGGCTGGCCGCAGCCCTGCTGGGCGGGGGAACCTGATCTCAGGACAGGCGGGAGATCATATCCTGCTTGGAGGATTCGTAGTAGCTCTCCGCTTCATCGGCGATGGTCTGCGGCTGGTTGTAATCGTCCAGCACGCGGCGCATCTGGCGGATGACCGAGGCGACTTTGCGGTCGTACTCGCTCTGCGCGGAGGAAAGGTGCGAATAGGCAATGTTGTACTTGCGGTTGTCGGTCTGCTGGTCTGCAGGCAGAGCGTGATACTCTTCCTTGGCAGCTTCCAGCGCGGCCGAAATGGCGGACTGTGCCGAAGCCTGCAGCGAGTACAGCTCATTTTTCAGAGACTCGATCTTGGCGTCGCACTCCGCGCTGGGCGCATCGTACTGCTTGCCGGAAGAACTGCTCGTGGTGGTACTTTTGGACGAAGACGCCGCTTCGTTCCGGGAAGAAGACGAACCGGAAGAAGATGCGGCAGGTTCCGTTTTGGTGCCCTTGACGGCATCCTCCCGGGCGCTGCTCTGAGAGGTGCCGGATGCGTGTTCGGCCGCAGAGCCGGAGGCAGCTTCTTCAGAAGCGGCTGCACCGGAGTCGGCTTTGCCGTTCTCCTGCGAGGACGACGCGGCGCTGTCCGCTGCCTCAGAAGCGGCACTCGATGCAGAGGAAGCTGCGGAAGAACTGTCGGACTGGCTGTCCTTGGAGCCGCAGCCGACCAGAGAGACCGCCAGCAGGCAGCCAGCGGCAGCCAGGGCAAGCGGACGGAGCAATTTACGATTCAACATGAACAAAAACCTTCCTATGGGGATACTATGCAGAAAATAAGGAGCCTTACAGCAGGCTGGAGATCATAGCCTGCTTGGCCGATGCGTAATAGCTTTCAGCCTGGTCAGCCACAGTCTCCGGCTGGTTGTATTCCCGCAGTACGCTGCGCATCTCGCTGATGATGGCAGAGACCTTGCTGTCGTACTCGCTCTGCACGGCGGACAGGTGTGAGTAGGCGATCAGGTACTTATTGCCGCCGGTGCGGTGGTACTCATCGCGCGCTGCCTGAATGGCAGAGCTTACAGCAGAGTTGGCCGAAGCTTCCAGTGCGTACAGCTGGCTGGTCAGCTCTGCGATCTTGGCGTCACACTCCGCATTGGGCGGGTCATAGCTGGGCTGAGAGTCAGAGGCGGCATCCGTTTCACCTGCCTGAGAAGAAGAGGCGGCAGAAGAAGCCGCCGCAGCGCTGCTGGCCGCAGCCTCCTGCCTGGCACGGGCTTCAGCCTGGGCTTTCTGGATCAGATCCTTCAGCGTCTGCTTCTTTTCGGTGGTGGCGGCAGAAGATGCGGTGGACGAGGCAGAAGCCTCTTCGTCCATCAGCTTGGAATTTTTGGCAAGGCGGACAAAATCCGACATGGAGCAGCCGGTAAGCGAAACCGCCAGCAGGCAGCCGACGGCAGCCAGTGCGACCGGGCGGAACAGATTGCGATGCATCATATCAAAAGACCTCCTATGGTCTGTGGGCGCAATGGCGCAGAAATCTCATGCACCTTATCATACCAGATTGTGCAGTATCTGGCAAGTGCAGAGAACAAAAACTGTCGTGATTTTGTTGTTTTGGCAAATCGCCGGTTGACAAACCGGTGCCGAAGTGCTATTTTTTAAAGGTCAAATGCAATGAGCGGGAAAAGTAGCGCGGGCCGGTACGGCCCAGAGAGTGCGGCACAGCTGAGAGCCGCGCCCGTGCGCCGCGTGAACGAACCCCCGGGAGCAGCAAACTGAACACGGCTTGGCCGCAAAGTAGGTGCGCCGCAGGTCCTGCGTTACAGGGACAGCGCTTTTTCGATGAGCGCGTGAGCGACCGGACACTTCCGGTAATTCAGGTGGCACCGCGGACATTACAAGACAGCTTGTTCGCCCTGAACTTTCAGGGCAAAAGCTGTCTTTTTCTTTTATAATTTTTCGTTTGGGAGGAAACAACATCATGGAACGCACCGAGATCGTTTCGCTGTTCAAGAACACCCCCGCTGACGGCACTGAGCTGACCGTCTGCGGCTGGGCCAAGAACATCCGCGACTCCAAGAACATCGGATTCATCGCCCTGTCGGACGGCGGCTGCTTCAAGACCCTGCAGGTCGTGCTGGAAGCAGGCAAGCTGCCTAACTATGAGCAGGTCATCCACACCGGCCTGTACAGCAGCCTGCGTGTCGTGGGCCGCATCGTGCTGACCCCGCAGGCCAAGCAGCCCTTTGAGCTGAACGCCGACTCTGTCGAAATTCTGGGCGACTGCCCGGCCGACGAGTATCCGCTGCAGAAAAAGAAGATGAGCATGGAGTATCTGCGCACCATGCCCACCCTGCGCCCCCGCACCAACACCTTCAACGCTGCCTTCCGTGTGCGCAGTGTGGCCGCTTACGCCATCCACAAGTTCTTCCAGGAGAACGGCTTTGTCTACGCACACTCTCCGCTGCTGACTGCTTCCGACTGCGAAGGTGCCGGCGAGATGTTCCGCGTCACCACGCTGGATCTGGAAAACGTTCCCAAGAACGAGGACGGCACCGTGGATTACACCAAGGACTTCTTTGAGAAGCCGGTCAACCTGACTGTTTCCGGCCAGCTGGAAGCCGAGGCCATGGCCATGGCCTTTGGCAAGGTGTACACCTTTGGCCCCACCTTCCGTGCTGAGAAGAGCTTTACCACCCGCCATGCAGCCGAGTTCTGGATGATCGAGCCGGAGATGGCTTTCTGCGATCTGAACGGCTACATGGATACCGCTGAGGCCATGACCAAATATGTCATCCGCTATGTGCTGGACAACTGCCCGGACGAGATGGCTTTCTTTAACCAGTTCATCGACAAGGGCCTGATCGAGCGCCTGGAGCTGGTGGCCAACAGCGAGTTCGGCCGCATCACCTACACCGATGCCATCGAGGTGCTGAAGAAGAACAACAAGAAGTTCCAGTTCCCCGTGGAGTGGGGCGTGGACATCCAGACCGAGCACGAGCGCTACCTGACCGAGGTCGTGTTCAAGAAGCCGGTCTTCGTCACCGATTACCCCAAGGAGATCAAGAGCTTCTATATGAAGCAGAACGCGGACGGCAAGACCGTGGCCGCAGCTGATATGCTGGTGCCCGGCATCGGCGAGCTGATCGGCGGCAGCCAGCGTGAAGAGGACTACGACAAGCTGGTGACCCGTATGGACGAGCTGGGCCTGGATAAGTCCAGCTACGACTGGTACCTCAACCTGCGCAAGTTCGGCGGCGTGGAGCACGCAGGCTATGGCCTGGGCTTCGAGCGCCTCATTATGTACCTCACGGGCATCCAGAACATCCGTGACGTGCTGCCGTTCCCCCGCACTGCTTACGGTTTCTGATCGATAAAAAATAAGGAAAGAACCCTCTCCGTCCGCTCACGCTGCTCGCGGCCACCTCTCCCGAAGGGCGAGGTCAAAAGCTCCTCCTCTCGGGGGAGCTGGCGCACGCAGTGCGGCTGAGAGGGTTTCTTTTTTCAACAAGGAGATAACATCAAGTGGAAAACATTGCACCCGCCCTGCTGGACTGGTTTTATCAGAACAAGCGCATCCTGCCGTTCCGAACAGACCCCACCCCGTACCATGTCTGGCTCAGCGAGGTGATGCTGCAGCAGACCCGCGTGTCCGCCGCGCTGCCCTATTACGAGCGCTTTCTGGCGGCGCTGCCGGACATCCCGGCGCTGGCTGCCTGCGAGGAGGAAGCCCTGCACAAACTGTGGGAAGGCCTTGGCTACTACAGCCGGGTGCGCAACCTGCAGAAGGCCGCGAAGATCGTCTGTGAACAGTATGGCGGCGACCTCCCGGCAGATTATGCCGCCCTGCGGGCTCTGCCCGGCATCGGGGACTATACGGCGGGTGCCATTGCGTCCATCAGCTTTGGCCTGCCGGTGCCCGCTGTGGACGGCAATGTACTGCGGGTGTTTTCCCGCCTGTATAATGATCCGGGTGTGATTACAGAACCGGCGGTAAAAAAGGCCTTTACGGCCCGGGTCATGGAGCATCAGCCGCCGGAAAAGGCAGGAGATTACAACCAGGCCCTCATGGAGCTGGGTGCGCTGGTCTGCGTGCCCAATGGTGCGCCTCTGTGCGATGCCTGCCCGCTGGCACGGCTGTGTCAGGCAAGGGCCGCCGGTACGGCGCTGGAACTGCCCCGCAAGGCAAAGCCCAAGCCCCGCAAGGTAATGCCGGTCACGCTGGCACTGGTGGAAAGCCCGGCGGGCTTCCTCATCCAGCATCGGCCGGAAAAAGGCCTGCTGGCCGGGCTGTGGCAGCCGGTGCTGTGGGAGGGTGAGCACCTTCTGCAGGCAGAGATCTGCACCCGCCTGGCGGAGATGGGCCTGCAGCTTGAGGGGGCTGCACCGGAGGCTCTGCCCACCGCAAAGCATATTTTCAGCCACATTGAGTGGCTGATGAGCGGCGCGGCCCTGCGGGTGCCTGCCCAGCCGGCCCCGGCAGGCTGTATCTGGGCCAGCCGGGAACAGCTGCGCACCGTGTACACCCTGCCGGGAGCATTCCGGGCCTATAAAAAACTCCTGTTGTAAAACGCTGGCAGGTTCCACAAATCAGAACCGGCAAAACCGGCATCTTTGCCAGATGACGCCCCGGCGGGAAAAAACTTCCGGGGCAACGGTTGTAATTTTTGACAGGAACGGGTATAATAGCCACAAGAACGCTGCCGCAGTTTCCGGTGCGGCAGGGTTTGAGAGGGAGGGAACCGGGCATGGTCCGGCCCTGATTGGACGGAGGATGCTGCGGATGATCTTTCTGGTAAAACTCTCGCTTCACATGTTGTCTTTGCTTTATAAGACCATGGAGATCCTGCTGCGGGCCACCCGCTGGAAAAATAAGCTGAAACATCGTTTCGACCGAAAAAAGGAGTGTACTGAACCTATGAAGAAATCCTGTCTGATCGCTGTGATCGCAACGCTGGCTGCTGTGGCCGGTGCACTGGCTGCTGTGGCTGTTTACCTGCGCCGCCGTGAAAAGGAACTGGACGAGTACGAGCGTCTGCTGTTCGGCGAGGATGATGCTGCAACGACCGAGCCGGAAGCTCCTGCCGAAGCCCCCGCTGAGGACGCTGCGGAATAACAAAAAGAACCAGAACGCAACGGGCGCACCGGCAGTCTGCAAGACAGGCTGTTCCGGTGCGCCTTTTTTGTACATAAGGAGAAGAGCATGAAGCGTTTTTTGCTGTGGATCCTGGGCGTTATTGTGGGCGTGGCGGTGCTGCTGGCAGCGGTGATGGGCGTGAGCTACGCCTTTACCACCGAGGGCAGCAAACCGGCCAGTGCCGTGCAGTTTGGCGGAATCGAACTGGAGCCCAACGGGGACTGCTGGCAGATCCCGCTCATCGGCGGCAAGCTGGATAAGGTGTTCAACACCCCGGTCACCCTCACAGTGCAGAAGCTGGGCACCCTTTACGATGCCCACCCGGCCTTCACTCTGCCGGACTGGTACAGCTATGGCCCCCTGACCATTACCGATGCTGCAGGCAAGGTGGTGTTCGATGGCACAGCGGCCACCTACGATGATTTCCTGTTCCCCGCAAACGGCGATTATAAGGCCGAGTTGACGGTCTGGCGGATGCCCGAGCAGATGCTGGCCACCCAGTTTGAGGGAGGCAGCACCGGCGCTCTGCGGAAAAATCTGGGGCTGGAGCGCCCGGCAAAGCCCACCGGCTGGTATCACTATACCTTCCGGTTCACCCTGCAGGCCAGTGCCGCCGTGGAGTTCTCTGCAGAGCGTGTGGAGCAGGGCGGTGTGGTCGGCGTGCGCATTTCCGGCATGACGGGGGATGCTGTCCCCACCATTGAAACCGACCTCGGCAATGTGCAGTGCGTCCGCGCCGCCGATGGCTGGCGCGCCTACATCCCGGCGGCCTACAATGCCTATTCCGGCGCGCATGAAGTGAACATCACAGTCAATGGGGAAACCGAGACCCGCAGCATCATTGTGCTGCCCAAGGAATTCGGCACCGCAGAGACTGAGGCCGAAACTGCCACCGAGGCGGCGAATGCAGAGTTCCGCAATGCCATCTGGGGTCTGTATGAGCAGCCTGCACGCGAAAAGCTGTGGAGCGGCGGCTTCGTCAGCCCCGCAGAGAACTCCATGACTCTTGTGGACTTCGGCCAGGTCAAGGCAGTGAACGGCCAGCAGGGCAGCCGATCCAATTCCACAAAGCTTTATACCATTCCGGGCGAATCCTGCCGCGCCCCGGCAAACGGTGTGGTGGTGCTGGCAAAAAATCTGGCTCTCACCGGCAACACAGTCGTCATTGACCACGGCTGTGGGATGCGCAGCTACCTCTACGGCCTGCAGGCATTGAGCGTGTCCGTCGGGCAGACGGTCGAGCGCGGCCAGAGCGTGGGTGTGCTGGGTGAGGAGCTGACCATGGACTTCAAACTTGGCAGCAAGAGCATCAACCCGTGGCCCCTGTTCCAGACCAGCGGCGGGCTGTTCTGGAAAGAAAATTGAAATTTTCGGTAACGTTTCTTCCTGTTGTACGTTATTGAGGTGAAAACCGGCAAAGGAGGAACGAACCATGAAACTGGAATGTGAAGTCATCCGCGATCTGCTGCCGCTTTATGCAGAGCACATTGCAAGCCCGGCCAGCACCGCGCTGGTGGAAGAGCACCTCAGTACCTGTGAGGCCTGCCGCACAGAGCTGGAACAGATGGAGCGGCCGGTACCGGTCCGACCGGAAGTGCAGGAAGATGCTCCGCTGAAAAGCATTAAGATCACCATTACCCGCCGCCAGCTGCGCGCAATGGTGTGCGCTTTTGTGATCGCGCTGGTACTGGCAGCGGCGGGCGGCTTTCTGCACTACACCTATACCGCTTATGATGTGGTCGATTTCTGGGATGCAAAGCTGCAGGCGCATTACGAGCAGGCAGACAATGGGGAAACCGGCTGGGTGCTGGGCACCAGGGCAGAGGATGTCTATCTGAAACCGCTGAAAGATCTGTGGAATTTTCAGCCCATCCGCTACCGCTTCCCGCGCGTACACAATGCCATCGATGCCCTGCTGAGAATGGATACGGGTCTGGTCCGGGAGACCAGCTGGATGCGCACGAGCCGCTCGGTGACCATTCACGCAGCAGACAAATCAGTCCGGTTCAGCGGAAACCGCGGTTCCTGGCAGGTCATGGGGAGCAACCAGGTGAACTGGAGCTGGTGATGCCCATGGAAATGGATGAAATTTACCGGCTCTACTTCCGGGATGTGTACCTGTTCCTGCAGGGGCTGACCCGCAGTGAGCCGTTGGCAGAAGAGCTGACCCAGGAGACATTTTTCAAGGCGCTGGCTGGCCTGAAAAACTTTGATGGCCGGCAGGATGTGCGGGCGTGGCTGTTCACAGTGGCGCGCAATGCTTACTACGATCACTGCCGCAAAGCAAGGCATAACGCCCCGCTGGAAGATGCGGCGCAGACTGCTGCAGATACCCCGGATGTGGTACAGCTGCTGGTGGACAGGGATGCTGCATTTACGGTGCACCAATGTCTGCACGCGCTGGAAGAACCATACAAAGAGGTGTTCAGCCTGCGGGTGTTCGGTGAGCTGCCCTTTGATAAGATCGGGGCCATCTTCGGCCACAATGCCGCCTGGGCGCGCGTGACGTATTATCGCGCCAAGACAAAGCTGCAGGCCCTGCTGCAGAATCCCAAGAATACGACAAAGGAGGCACCCTTATGAAACGAACGGCTTTGTTCTGCACAGTACTGCTGTGCCTGTCCCTGCTAGCCGGATGCCGCGCTCCGGCGGCGACCATCACACCGGCTGCCTCTGTTCCGGCAGAAGAACAGCTGGAACCGTGGGATGCGGAAAGCTTTTCTCTGGTAAAGGCAAAGGTGCCGGAACTGCTGTACCCCGGCTCTCTCACGGATCCGCAGGAAGCCATGGAAAAATTGCAGCCCGCCCCGCAGACCGAAACCTGCCCGGTATGCGGAGGAACGAATCTGGCCGTGGTGCTGGTCAGCACCGAAGTCCGGGAGAGCGACGAGTGCGAAGTGGTTGCCTGCATCCACAACGTGGAAGGGCAGGATGACGACCATGCCATTCTCATGCAGGTGCAGGATGTCTGCCAGAGCTGCGCGGATGCTGCAAACCCGTGGAAAAGCGACCCGTATGAGGTACAGATCGGCACAAAAATTTACTGCCACGGGTGGTAAAACGACAACGTAAAAACAGCCCCGGACCATCTGGTCTGGGGCTGTTTTGCTGTCTGAAATTCAGAATGATGTCAGGAAATAGAATCTACGTCCCACTTCATGCGCACGGCGTCGGCACCATCCAGCTGGATGTGCAGGGCACCGGCATTGTCCAGCACCTGCTCCGGCGTGCGGGCACCGCACAGCACATGCAGGCCGGGAATCATGCGGGCGGTCAGGGCAATGACCAGCTCCGAGATGGTGCAGTGGTACTTCTCAGTCAGGTCGCTCCACTTGTCCAGCAGTTCCAGCGCCTGTGCCCGGCGGGCCGGCTGGAAGCAGGGGTTGTTGTTGCGGGTGCTGCCGGCCGGGTAGGTGGTGTCCATGGTCACTTTGCCGGTGAGCAGGCCCTGTTCCAGCGGGGAGTACGCCTGAACCGAGACGCCCAGCTCCTTGCAGGTGGGTAGCAGCTGTTTTTCAATGCGGCGGGTCAGCAGGCTGTATTTTTCCTGGATGACATCCAGCTCTCCGTACTGACAGTAGCCGCGGATGATGTCTGCCGTCACGTTGGAAGCGCCAATGGCGCGGATCTTGCCCTGCTCCTTCAGCTTCATCATGGCTTCCACGGTCGCTTCCAGCGGGTAGAGGCCGAAATCCGGGCTCTGCCAGTGGGTGTACAGCACATCCAGATGGTCGGTGTGCAGGCGGCGCAGGCTGTCCTCCACATCCTCGATGATGCTCTGGGCACTCAGATCACGATAGACCGTCACCCCGTCCACGACCTTGTGCAGAACGGGCGTCTCGTGCCGCCATTCCAGGCCGCACTTGGTGGAAAGCACCACCTTGTCGCGGTCAATGTGGCGCAGAGCCTCGCCCACGACCTCTTCACTGTGGTACAGGCCGTAGATGGGCGCGGTGTCGATCCACTGGATGCCCTGTTCCACGGCGGTGTGGATGGCCTTGACGGACAGGCTGTCATCGTTGTCGCCCCACCAGGCACCGCCGCCGATGGCCCAGGTGCCCATGCCGAGGAACGGCACCTGAATGCCGCTCTTGCCAATGTTGATCTTCTGCATACGTTTTACCCTCCATGCCAGCAGTGTTCCCCGCCATGGGAACCGCGCATTCAAATGCTGGCATTCTTTGTTGTGTTTCAGAGATTTTTTATATAAAAAAGAGGGCCGCAATACAGGGGGTGCCCCGCACAGCAGCTCTCTTTTTCCCTGTTAAATATTGCCGAACTCGCTCAGTTCCAGCGTCTCGTTGTGGGTCTCTGCCCAGCGGACAGCCCAGTCCGAGGTGAACAGCAGCAGGCGGTTGCCCTTCATGTCCTCCACGGCCTTGGTGTCACTGGTTAGGTCCAGATCGCGCAGATTGTAGGTATCCGGGTCGTTCTTCACCCAGCGCAGCTGCTCAAACGGCAGCTGCTGCATCCGGATCTCCACGTTGTACTCGGTGTTCAGGCGGTACTCCAGCACTTCCAGCTGCAGCACGCCGACCACGCCGACCACGACTTCTTCCATGCCGCCGCCCACTTCGCGGAAGATCTGGATGGCGCCCTCCTGGGCGATCTGCTCCATGCCTTTCACGAACTGCTTGCGCTTCATGGTATCCTTCTGCTCAATGCGTGCAAAGTGCTCGGGGGAGAAGGTGGGAATGCCCGCAAACTGTACCTTCTTCTTGCCGGTGCACAGCGTATCGCCAATGGAGAAAATGCCCGGGTCAAACAGGCCGATGATATCACCGGCATAGGCTTCATCCACAATGGCGCGGTCCTGCGCCATCAGCTGGGTGCCGGTGGCCAGCTTGATGTTCTTGCCCTCCTGCACATGGAAGGCCTCCATGCCGCGCTCAAACTTGCCGGAGCAGATGCGCATGAAAGCGATGCGGTCGCGGTGGGCCTTGTTCATGTTGGCCTGGATCTTGAAGATGAACGCAGAGAACTCGTCGCGGCAGGGGTCCACAGCCTCACCGGTCAGACTGTCCACACGGGCCAGCGGGGTGGGGGTCAGGCGCAGGAAGTTCTCCAGGAAGGGCTCCACGCCGAAGTTGGTCAGCGCAGAACCGAAGAACACAGGGCTCAGCTCGCCGCGAAGCACCCGGTCGAGGTCAAATTCCTCGGCAGCGCCGTCCAGCAGCTCGATCTCATCCACCAGCTGCTGGTGCAGGTACGGGGTGAGCAGCTCGTCCAGTGCCGGATCACCCAGCTCGGCCTCGGTCTCCTCCACCTTTTTGACGCCGTTGGCACGGCCATCGCTGGAGAAAGCCAGCACCTTGCGGGTGTTGCGGTCAAACACGCCCTTGAACTCCTTGCCGCAGCCGATGGGCCAGTTCATGGGGTAGGTCTTGATGCCCAGAATCTCCTCGATGTTCTCCATCAGCTCAAACGGGTCGCGGGCTTCGCGGTCCATCTTGTTGATGAAGGTGAAAATGGGAATGTGGCGCAGGGTGCAGACCTTGAACAGCTTGATGGTCTGGGCCTCAACACCCTTTGCCGCGTCAATGACCATGACGGCGGAGTCCGCTGCCATCAGGGTGCGGTAGGTGTCCTCTGAGAAGTCCTGGTGGCCCGGGGTATCCAGAATGTTGACGCACTTGCCGGCGTAGTTGAACTGCAGCACCGAGGAAGTGACGGAAATACCGCGCTGCTTCTCAATGTCCATCCAGTCGGACACGGCGTGCTTGGCGCTCTGCTTGCCCTTGACGGAACCGGCCTGGTTGATGGCTCCGCCGTACAGCAGCAGCTTTTCGGTCAGCGTGGTCTTGCCGGCGTCGGGATGGCTGATGATCGCAAACGTCCGGCGGCGCTCGATTTCTTCACGATTTGTCATAAATACCTGTTTCTCCTGTAAAAGCTGCCCATACAATAGCAGCAGATGAATTGCAAACGAAATCGTTCGTGTTACATGGGAGGAAAACCTCTTATCGATCCTTTTTACACATACGCACTCTATTCTATCCGAAAACGCACGATAATGCAAGGGGTTTTGTCATTTTTTCAGGATGAAGCAGGGGAGCGGGGCGGTTTCGGCCCAATTGGCAAAATCGCACACCAGTACGGTGAAATCTTTCAGCGGAAGTGCACGCAGAAAGGCCAGCACTGCCTGCTTTTCGTCCGAGCCGATGACCTGCCCGCTGTAGAGGATGGCGCTCACCACGCCGCCCGGGCGCACCGCCTGCAGGGCGGCTTCCAGTGCCGGAATGCTGCTGGACGCCGTGGAGAACACTGCATGATCCGCCCCGGGCAGCCAGCCGAAGTTGAACATCACCGCATCGACCGTGCCGGGCTGCACATACTGCAGCAGGTTCGCGTGGCTGTCGCATACCAGCTGATATCGCTCCGCCGGAATACCGGCCTGTTCCAGCCGGGCGCGGGTGGATGCAATGGCGGCGGGCTGGACGTCAAACCCAAAGACTTTGCCCTCCGGGGCAGTCAGCTGGCAGAGAAAGGCGGTGTCGCCGCCGTTGCCGCAGGTGGCGTCCACACACAGGTGCGGGTGCATCAGCCGGTTTTCCAGAAAATCCTGCACGAACCTGACGGCGGTCAGGTCCGGTGTGCGGCGGCGCACCAGCTGCCCGGCCTCCTCTGCAAAGCCGAACTTGGCCCAGAACGCAAGCTCTCCGGCATTCTGCGGCAGCGGGGCCGTGAACACGGTGGCAGCTTCCCGGTCATACCCGGCAAAGGTGCGCAATACTTCTTTTAACAGGTAGGAGCCGTATCCCTTGCGCCGCCACTGCGGCTCGATGCAGAATGAGGTGAACGCAGCCCCCTTGGCGGCGGGTATTACGGCGCACTGGCCGATCTCGGTCTTTTCCTTATAGAGGGCGTAGCCCCCGGCGTTTTTGCGCAGCTCCATGGCAGCAGCCTCCTCGACGAAACAGCAGATTTCAGGTAGGATCTTCTGTACCACAATAGCAAGAAGCGGCGCAGCTGTCAAGCCAAAAACAGTACGACCTTATTTCACAGTTTCTTCACGGCGCAAGCGATTGATTTTCACAATTGCTGGTTACAATAGGGGCAGTTCAAAGGAACGCGGCTTTCATCCCGTTCCCGCGGGCAGAAGATCCCCTGGATGAAAGGATGTATCAGTATGGATAACGAGAATAAATGGGAATATGACTATTCCTCTTCCAATAACACGGCGGGGGATACGGGCTACCCCAACGTGGGCAGCAGCGGCATGAACACTGCAAACCAGTACAACGATTTCAGCGGCGCTTCGTCGCAGCCGGACCCGCAGCCGGAGAACGCCGCCCCGGCCCAGGATGCCGGCAATAGCGGAACGACTCCGCCGCCGGTGCATCCTGTGCAGGCCGAGACGGTTCCGCCGGAGCAGCCCAGGAAGCCGAAGAAGCACTATGACGGCAAAAAGCTGGCACGCAGTGCAGCAGCACTGGTGCTGGCCGCAGCTGTGGGCTTTGGCGGCGGCGTAGTGGGTGCCCGCGTGGGCGGCAGCAATAAGGTCGTCATCCAGCAGGTGACCCACGCTTCCAGCGCAGATGGCAGCACGGACAGCACCGGCACCTCGCTCAGCGCCAGCGCCTCCGGCAGCCTGACCACCGCCCAGGTGGCAGAAATGGTCAACCCCAGCGTCGTGGTCATCACCACGGAGCAGGTGGTCTACTCTCAGTGGTCCTGGTACGGCCAGAGCCAGGTGGAGAGCGGCGCCGGCAGCGGCGTTATCATCAGCTCGGATGGCTATATCCTGACCTGCGCACACGTTGTGGACGGCGCTTCCAACATCACCGTTACCATCGGCGACAAGGATTATACCGCTACCCTCGTGGGTGAGGATACCACCAGCGACGTGGCTGTCATCAAGATCGACGCCACCGGCCTGACCCCGGCTACCGTCGGTGACAGCGATGGCCTTGCTGTGGGCGAGAGCGTTATGGCTGTCGGCAACCCGCTGGGTGAGCTGGGCGGCACCGTGACCAGCGGCATCATCAGCGCGCTGAACCGCAGTGTGAGCATTCAGGGCACCAGCTCGGTGAACACCATGTCCCTGATCCAGATGGATGCTTCCGTCAGCCCCGGCAACTCCGGCGGCGGCCTGTTCAACATGAACGGTGAGCTGATCGGCATCGTCAACGCAAAGTCTTCTTCCAGCGACGCAGAGGGTCTGGGCTTTGCCATTCCCATCAATGATGCCATCAAGGTGGCACAGGATCTGCTGGAGAACGGCTATGTCAGCGGCCGGCCCTATCTGGGCATCACCTACATCGGTGTGACCGACGCACAGACTGCCCAGCAGCTGGGCGTCAATTCCTACGGCGTCTACGTTGTGGAGGTCGTCAAGGGTGGCCCGGCCGATAAGGCAGGCCTGCAGTCCGGCGACCGTGTCGTCAGCGTGGACGGCACAGAAGTTGCTTCGCAGACCGACTTCGGCACCATCATCCAGAAGCACAGCGCCGGCGATACCATCACCATCACGGTGGCACGCGGCGGCCAGATGCAGGATGTCACGGTGACGCTGGGCGAGAAGACCGCTTCTACCACCAGCAGCCAGCAGAATGCATCCAGCACTCCGTCCAACAACTAAACCAAGAAAGCAGCAAGGGCTGCGGACCATCTGGTCCGCAGCCCTTGCTGCTTTTTCAGGAGAATTTTCTGGTGCTGTTTCATTTTGCCATTGTAGGCGGAAGTGGACCTGTGTATTCAACTGCCGGGCCTTCTATAATATATGGCGGATTCATACTATCCTGAAACCATCCAAACAGCCCAAAAGCCGCCCAAGCAATTGCTAGTGCAATCAAAATGCCTGCAAGAACGATTGCTGCTGTTCTCTGCCAGCGGTAGCGTTTCAATGCCTGTTGCACCTGTTTGGCATCCAGTTCATTCAGAACATTCTCTGCTGCCTGCTCCGGTGTGCCAAATTCCTGCACCAGCTGGTGGTAGTCGGCTTCCGGGTGGTCTTCCAGATATTCTTCCAGCGAATCTGTCATCTGCACGACCGTGCGGTCCCGCAGTTCCGGCACACAAGCCAATGCCCGACGCAGCTCCCGGCAATAGCGGCGGCAAAGTCCGTTCTGTGCGGTAGCTTTTTCATCCTTCATGCTCTGCCTCCCCTTCCTGACAGCTTGTCAGAATTTCCTGTACGCCCTGCTGGACGGTCATGTATTCCTCAAAGATTTTTTGAAAATACGCCCGCCCGGCAGGTTCCAGATGGTAATAAGTGCGCTTGCGGCGTTTGCCAACAAGTTCTTCCCGGGCCGAAATATACCCGTTGTCCTGCAGCCGGTACAAAGTCGGGTACATGGAGGTTTCCAGCAACGTGAACTTTTCGTGGCTTCGCTCCCGCATCGCCTGCGCCATCTCATAACCATACATATCCTGTTGGCTTAAAAGGGCAAGCAGAACGATCTCGGTCACTCCTCGCTTTAAATTTTCAGAGACTCCCATGGCATTTTCTCCAATTTCGATATCGATGTTTTGATTATATCGACAAATATCTTTGTTGTAAATACTATTCGCGAAATAATATGGTTGACATCTTCTATTTCATCTGTTATCCTATTCTCAGGAAGACCGGTCTTAATTCGTTTATTAGTTAAAACAATAGCAGTCAGTTCTGACTTGATCTGTAATACCAATTGATCTTCTGCTATTTTTTCGTGAGAGAGGCGATTTTTATGAGAAAAGTATTGCTGGTTCTATGTGGGATTCTGTTGCTGGCGGGCCTTTCAATTTTTCTTTTAAATAGATCGGACACCCCGGAAGAAAGCACCGAATCGCCGGCCTTATCCGTAAAGACTGACTCGAGCGAAGAAGCAGATGCGGAACCCGAGCATCTTTCGTACGAATGTACGATTGATTATGTAAACAATCCCTTGTGCATCGACGCAGATATCCGTGGGAAGATTCGCGATGCTGCACGCAATCAAAAGACTTCTTACACGCAATCCGTGGAAAATATTCAAGAAGCGGAAAAGCTTCTTGGGATTTCTCTGGCTAAAAATCCATCTTTGGACGAAATGACATCCAATCATCCGTCTTCTGTACGATTTGACTTTGCCTCTTCCACTGCAGTAAGCCGTACGGTCTACACCCAATATAATTTGAAAGATGATATTCAAATCATGTTCACCGTAGAAACATATTGGGGAGATGAAAAGAATATCGACTATCATGGAGCCATCTGTTCCGCAGATGGACTGAACCTCAGCGCATCTGTCTACACTTCTCCATCTGGTATGGATTTTACGGTCTACAATTTCAGCGACGAAGCAGAAAAACTTCTCCAACAGCGGATCCTCTTTACAGATGGCACCACCATTTACACGCTGTTCCTGGAAGCTTCTGACGGTGTGGAGATTCCAAATGATTTCATCCATCCGATTCTGGATGCATTTGAAATTTCCTGAAACACGATTTCATTTTCTGCTTTCGCTGGGTCTCCGAGAATGAAATGATTCTCAGCTTCCCAGTAACATCCCCTCCTACTTTTACAAAACAAGGGCTGCGGACCTGATGGTCCGCAGCCCTTGTTTGCTATCTGGGGGGAACACTATTTGCCCGGCCTCTTTACCACAGCAGGCCGAAGATGGTTGCGCTGTAGGGGGCAAGCTCCACGCTGTCGGTACAGATGCGGGTGTCGCCGCGCCACAGGCTGGACGAGGTGCCGTCGCTCAGCAGCCGCCACAGCCCGCCGGGCAGGCAGACAGTTTTCGTGCTGTCGGTGGGGTTGTAGTAGACGCACAGCGCGCGCCACCATGCGCCGTCTCCGGGCACGGCGGGCAGCATCCAGCCCACCAGCGGCTGTTCCAGCGAGAAGAACTGCAGCGCATCCGGGGCGCGGCGGTCGCTGGTGCTCAGGCGGGGGAAGTTGGCCCGCAGGCCCAGCAGGCCGCGGTAGTAATCCACAAGGCCGTGGTACTGCTCGGCGCGGTTCCAGTCCAGCCGGTTCAGGGCGGGGGAGGAGCGGTAGCTGTTGCCGGCCCCTTTTTTGGTGCGGGCAAACTCTTCGCCCGCCTGCAGGAAGGGCAGGCCGAAGCTGGTGAGATAGATGCCGGCGGCCAGCCGGTTCTGCGCCAGAGCTACGCTGTCGTTGGCGGTGAACTCCGGGTGTTCATAGCGCACCAGAAGCAGCTTGTCCCACAGGGTAAAGTTGTCGTGGGCAGAAACATAGCTCACGATCTGGCTGGGGGAGTGGGGCGGCAGTTTGTCGCTGCGGCACCAGGCCGCCACAGAAGCACCGATGTCCCAGAAACTGCCGGGCTTGCCCTCCACATAGCCCGGCTCCCGGGCATTGAAGCAGCCGCCCTTGATGGCATCGCGGGTGTCATCGCAGAAGATGCCGATGCGGTCGTTCAGCATGGCAAGATTGGCCTTGTTGGCCTCGTACCGGCGCAGCATACTGGCCCCGCCCTGCCACGGTTCGCCGTACATCAGAATATCCCGCCCGCCGGGCAGGGCATCCAGTGCGGCGCGCACCGCGTTGATGGTCTCCACGTCGTACAGGCCCATCAGGTCAAAGCGGAAACCGTCGATGTGGTATTCCTGCGCCCAGTAGAGCAGCGAGTCGATCATATACCGGCGGGCCATGGGGCGCTCGCTGGCAAACTCGTTGCCGCAGCCGCTGCCGTTGGAGAGGGAGCCGTCCTCATTCTGGCGGAAGTAGTAATACGGCACGGCTCCGTTGAGCACATTCTCTTCCCGGTACATGTGGTTGTACACCACATCCATCACCACGCCGATGCCCGCCTTGTGCAGGGCGGCGATCATCTCCTTGCACTCGCGGATGCGCACCTCGCCCTTGGTAGGGTCGGTGGAATAACTGCCCTCCGGCACATTGTAGTTGGTGGGGTCATAGCCCCAATTATACTGCCGCAGCAGCGGGCGGTTCTCGTCCACACTGCCAAAGTCAAAGATGGGCATCAGCTGCACATAGCCCACGCCCAGCCGTTTGAGGTAGTTCAGGCAGGTGGGGTGGATGCCGTCGCCGTGCAGGGTGGTGCCCGCCTGGGTAAAGGCCATGAATTTGCCGCGCCAGGCCGGCAGCACGCCGCTGGCGGCATCCTGCGAGAAGTCCCGCACGCTGACCTCCCATACCGAGCGCCGGGCCGCCGGGATGCGGGGCCGGGCGTCTTTTTCCCAGCCGGAGGGGTTCGTGCGGGCCAGATCCACGATCATGCTGCGGGTGCCGTTGACGCCTGCCGCCCGGGCATAGGGGTCCGCCGTCTCGCGGGTCTCGCCGCCCTCTTCCAGCGCAAAAGTGTAGTAATGCCCGTGCTGGTCCCCGGGCAGATAGATGCTCCACACGCCCTGCGCGCCGCGCTCCAGCGGCAGCGTGCCAATGCACTCCCCGCCGTCGCCCCGGCGGAACAGATTCACAGAGACTTTTTGGGCGGTAGGGGCCCACAGGCGCAGCCGGGTGCCGTGGGGGGCATACTCCTGCCCCAGCGGCCCCTGATAGGTGGTCTGCTGCGCAAACAGTGTACTTTCAAACAGAGCCTTGCGCTCTGCAGCTGTCATTGTACCCATGGCGTTCCATTCCTTCTTATAAGTTTCAGACATAATCATAATTAAGTGTAAACAACCGGCATGGATTTTGCAAGAGGAAAATCGCTTGCAAAACCCCGCAGCGTACACTATACTGGAAGAAAAACGCATGGAGGCAGCACATGGCATACACCGACGATTGGGAACGCATCATGAACGGCGCATTCGGCTCCGGCGGAAAGCTGAAATTCGGCCCCGGGCCCGAGGAACCCCGCAGGGAATCCGCCCCGCAGCCGCAGGCCGGCGCAGTGCCGGATCTGAACACGGTGCTGCAGGAGAACCAGAAGCGGCTGGACGAGATGCTCCGGCAGCAGAACGCCCGCCTGAAGCAGCAGGAGGCAAGCGCGCAGGAAGTGCTGGAAAGCAGCCGCCAGATGGTGCGGGATATGGAAGAGGACGGCCTGCTGGCCCGCGGCACGGCGGAGGTCAGGCAGGAGCATCTGGGCAGCTTTGAGGGCCTTGCCGCAGAGGTAAAGCAGACCGTTCTCGGGCAGGACTCCTTTGTGGACAGCGTGGTGCGCGCCATGCGCCGCCCCTTTGTGCTGGGCACCGAAGCGCCTGCGGCCCGCAACGTGATCCTGCTGTGCGGCGGGGCCGGCACCGGGCGGCACTTTGCCCTGCAGGAAACCGCCCGCCTCATGGCTGCGCGGGGCCTTTTGCAGAACGACAAAATGGCTGTGGTGGACCTGGCCTTCTACCCCAATTCCGGCGCGGAAAAGCTCTTTTTGCAGGACCTGTACGCCGCGCTGCACGCACCGGGCGAGATCGTGGTCTTTGAGCATTACGAGAGCTGCTACCCCGGTTTTCTGAAGACCATTTCGGACCTTGCCGTCAAGGGCAGCGCGCCGCTGAGCAGCCGCTATGTGGTCAACAAGGACGGCATTCTGGTGGATGCCCAGTCCTCGCTGTCGCCGCAGGCGGTAAGCAGCATCGATCCGCGCGGCAAATATCTGGTGTTCTTCTCCCGCAGGGGCAGGGATGCCCTGGCGGACAAGTTCGGCGCGCCCTTTGTGGCGGCGGTGGGCGATGTATGCCAGACGGCAGACTTTGCCCGGGAGAATCTTGCTGCCATGGCCGCGCAGCAGCTGAACGCACTGGCCCGGAAGGTGAATGCCCGCCTGCACCTGACCCTCACCGCCGGGGCAGATGTGCGGGACTATGTGGCAGCGCAGTGCACCCGCGAAAAAGGTGCAGCCGGCCTTGCCGCCTGCTGTGACCGCATCTTCCGCGCGCTGAGCGAATACTGCCTGCAGACGGATAAAGATCTGTCCGGCACGGTGGTGCTGACGGCGCAGCCGGAGGGCCTGTACTTTGCCCACAACGATGCAGCCCCGCGGCAGCTGGATGCCCTGCTGCCGAAGGAATATACCGGGGCCGTGGAGGAGATCCGCGCGGAGCTGGATGCACTGGTGGGCCTTGCCCCGGTCAAGGAATACGTATTTGGTCTGGCGGACAACCTGCAGGTGCAGCAGCGCCGCGCCGCCGCCGGGTTCAAAACGGCCAGCCTCTCCATGCACATGATCTTCACCGGCAACCCCGGAACCGGCAAGACCACCATCGCCCGGCTGGTGGCAAAGTACCTCAAGGCCATCGGCGCACTGAAGGGCGGCCAGCTGGTGGAGGTGACCCGTGCGGATCTTGTGGGCCGCTACACCGGCCACACTGCCCCGCTCACCAACAGCGTCATCGAGAGTGCGCTGGGCGGCGTGCTGTTCATTGACGAAGCCTACAGCCTTTACCGCGGTGAGCAGGACAGCTTTGGTCTGGAAGCCATTGACACCCTTGTCAAGGGCATGGAAGACCACCGCGACGAGCTGGTAGTCATTCTGGCAGGCTACACGAAGGAGATGGAAACCTTCCTCACGGCCAACAGCGGCCTTGCCAGCCGCTTCCCGAACAAGATCGAGTTCCCGGATTATACCGCCGACGAACTGGTGGATATCACCACCGTGCTGGCCAAGGGCAAGGGCTACCGCCTGGCCGAGGGCTGCATCTTCCCGCTGCTGGGCTACTACAAGCGTCGGCAGGCGCTGGACAGCCGCACCGCCGGCAATGGCCGTCTGGCCCGCAACACGCTGGAAAAGGCCATTTTTCACCAGAGCCGCCGCCTGATCGCGGAGCCCGCCGCAGAGCTGGATCTGATCCTGCCCAGCGACCTGGAATTTGATGAGTGATCTGCACAGCATTGCAGGAGAAAATGAAAAACGCCTGTCCGGATAGACAGGCGTTTTTCATGGATCACTGATGCTGCTCTGCCAGCTTCTGCACCATTGCGTGCAGCTGGCTGCGCACCTCTGCCGGGGCGGTGACCTCCACCTTGCCGCCGAAGCCGCACACCCAGCCAAAGAACTGCTCGCTCACGCAGACGGGCACATCAAAGTGGAAGTTCCCGTCCTGCTCGGGGACAAAGATGGGCGAGCGGCCAAAGCGGTCCCGCATAACGGGCACAAGGTCACCGGTGCAGCGCAGGGTGACCCGGTGCTCCGGCCCGCCGTACATGTTGAAGTGCTTGCGCAGGTAGGCGGGCAGGTCAAAGTCCCGGACAGCTTCCTGCCCCCGGCGGGCCTCCTCCAGAATTTTTACGCTGGTAATGCGGTCCACCCGGTAATTGCGGATGTTGGCGGGCTCTTTTTCCTCCTGATAGGCGATGAGATAATAGCAGCCGTTCTCCCATGCCAGCTGCCAGGGGCTCACGGTGCGGGTGCCGCTGTTCTTGTAGCGGAACTGCACCATTTTTCCGGCATTGATGGCGTTGTGCAGCGCATCGATGCTGTACAGCAGGGTGGGGTTGTCGCTCTTCGGGCGGCCATCCACGTAGACCTGGCGCTGCAGCTGGGTGCCCTCGTAATCAGAGCAGAGGGCTTCCAGTTTGTGGATGAGCCTGCGGCTGGTGCGGGCAGACACCACCTTGCTGGACTGCACGGCATCCACCAGCAGCTTCAGCTCCGAGAGCTCAAATGCCCGGCTGGCCATCCAGTAGCCGCCTCCGCGCCCGCGCTGCAGCTGGATGTCGTAGCCCAGGCTGCACAGGGTGTCAATGTCGCTGTAGATGCTTTTGCGCTCCGCCAGAATGCCCTGCTGTTCCAGGAGCTGCACAAGCTGCGGCACATTGAGCAGATGATCTTCGTCGGTCTTTTGCTCCAGAATGCGCAGCAGCGCCAGGAGCTTGGATTTTTGTCCTTCCTGCTTGGGCATGGGGCACCTCCGGTCGGTTGTGTTACGGCAGCTTTTTGTCAAAGGCCGCGCGGCGCTGGGTGGACAGGCGGAACATCTCTTCCAGCTTGTCCCGGTCATCGGCCACAAGGGCATTGCGCATCTCCCGCAAAGCCGCGTCGAACTGGTCGATCTCGCTGATGAGGTTGTCCTTGTTCCACAAAAACAGTTCTGCCCACATTTTATCGTTGATGCGTGCAATGCGGGTCAGGTCGCGGAAAGAGTCGCCGGTGTACTCGCACAGCGACGAGTTGTCGTTGGCGCACATCAGGCTCACGGCAATGGCGTGGCACAGCTGGCTCACGTAGCCGATCATCTTGTCGTGCTCCTGCACGGTCAGGGTGCAGATGTGCTTGAAGCCCAGCACCTCGGCCAGCTCTCTGGCCCAGGCAATGGCCTCCGGCGTGTTCTTTTCCGTCGGGGTGATGATGAAGTTGGCCGGGGCAAAGTTGACCTCTGCGGCGTGCTCCACGCTGGAAGTCTCGCGGCCGGCCATGGGGTGGCTGGCAATGAACTCCACGCCCGCCGGGCACATGGCCTGCACCGGCTCCACCAGCCCGGTCTTGACGCCGGATACATCGGTAAAGATGCAGCCGGGCTTGATGAGGTGGCCGTAGGTTTTGAACCATTCCAGCAGGGCAGTGGGGTACAGGCCAAAGACGATGTGGTCGGCCTGCTGCACCAGATCCTCAAAATCGTGGGTCTTGCCGCGCTCAATGTAGCCGTGGTCCAGGGCATACTGCAGGTGGCCTTCGCTGCGGTTGATGCCGTCCACATGGAAACCGGCCTTGCTCAGCTCCAGCGCATACTTGCCGCCCAGCAGGCCCAGGCCCACAATGAGATACCGTTTTGTTTTATCCAACATGTTCCACCTCCGCGCCCAAAGGCTTGATGGCTTCAAAGAAATGGGGCCAGCTCTTCTGGATGGCCTCAGCATCGTCCACCGTGAGGGCCAGCCCGGTGCTGAGCGCCAGCACAGCCAGGCTCATGACCACCCGGTGGTCGTTGTGGCCGTGCAGCGGCCCGGCAGGGGCATGCAGCCGGTCGGCGCAGCCATGCACCGTAATGGTGCCGCCCTCGCTTTCCAGCACGCCGCCGCAGGCCCGCAGTTCCGCCTCCATGGCGGCAATGCGGTCGCTCTCCTTCAGGCGCAGGCGCTCTGCGTTGCGGATGACCGTGGTGCCCTCGCACAGCAGGCTCAGCACCATCAGCACGGGGCCCAGGTCCGGGCAGTCGGCCAGGTCGATGTCCACGCCGTGGAGCGGGGCTTTTTCAAAGGTGACACCATCTGCCGTGCGGGTGAAGCTGGCCCCGCAGCGGCGCAGGATGTCCAGAATGACGGCATCGCCCTGCAGGGTGTCGGCGGACAGACCGGTGATGGTCACACCGCCGCACACGGCCCCCAGCACAGCCGGGAACGCTGCCTGGCTGTAATCGCCCTCCACGGTGTGATCGCAGGGGTGGTAATGCTGGCTGCCCGGCAAAAAGAGGGTGTTCGCATCCTGCCACCGGCTCTGTACGCCAAACGCGGCCTGCACGGCGCGGGTCATGTCGATGTAGCTGCGGCTCTCCACCGGCGGGATGAGGTGCAGGGTGCTGTCCCCGGCCAGCAGCGGCAGGGCGAACAGCAGCCCGCTGATGAACTGGCTGGACACATTGCCCGCCAGCGTATAGTCCCCGGGCGTCAGCGCACCGGCCACCGTCAGACCCGCGGAGCTCTGCTCGAAGCGTAGATTCTGCTTGTAATATAACGTTTCGTAAACGGATTGCGGCCGTTCCATGAGCCGCCCGCGGCCGGTAAAGGTGACGGTCTGCCCGGTCAGGCTGGCAATGGGGATGAGAAAGCGCAGGGTGCTGCCGCTCTCGCAGCAGTCCACCGGGGCGGACAAAGGCAGGAACTGCCCCAGCCCTTCCACCACAGCGCTGTCCGCACCGGTCTCCACCCGGGCGCACAGCTGTGCGGCGGCGGAGAGGGTGGCGGAAATATCCTTGCTGAATTCCAGATTCGTAATGTGGGAGCGCCCTTCGGCCAGTGCGGCGCACAGCACCGCGCGGTGCGCCATGCTCTTGCTGGGCGGCGCTGTGATGCTGCCGCCGATGGAGCCGGAGGAGCGGGTGATCGTTACAAGCATAGGCCGTTACATATCCCGGCCGATGGCCCAGGCGACCTGACGGCACTTGGCCATGGCCTGTGCAAAGGCATCCGGGGTCAGGCACTGGGCACCGTCGCTCCAGGCGTGGCGCGGGTCGTAGTGGACTTCCACTTCCAGGCCGTCAGCACCGGCAGCCACAGCGGCGATCATCATCGGCTCCACCAGATTGGCCTTGCCGGTGGCGTGGCTGGGGTCCACGATGACGGGCAGGTGGGTCTTCTCGTGGATGATGGGCACAGCGGAGAGGTCGAGCGTGTTGCGGGTGTACTTCTCAAAGGTGCGGATGCCGCGCTCGCAGAGGATGACCTGCTCGTTGCCGCCGGCCATGATGTACTCTGCGCTCATGATCCACTCTTCAATGGTGTTGCACAGGCCGCGCTTCAGCAGCACGGGCTTGTGCATCTTGCCCACGGCCTTCAGCAGCTGGAAGTTCTGCATGTTGCGGGCACCGATCTGCACCACGTCCACATACTCTTCGAACTCGGGGATGCGGTCTTCGCTCATCAGCTCGGAGACGATGGGCATACCGGTGGCCTCGCGGGCCTTTACCATGTCCAGAATGCCCTCGGTCTCCAGGCCCTGGAAGGAGTAGGGAGAGGTGCGGGGCTTGTAGGCACCGCCGCGGAACAGGGTGGCACCGCCGGCCTTGACGCTCTGTGCGATGCGCAGAGCCTGCTCTTCGCCCTCAATGCTGCAGGGGCCGGCCATGACGGCGATCTTTTCCTTGCTGCCGATCTTCACGCCGCCGCAGTCGATGACCGAGTCTGCCGGGTGGAACAGGCGGTTTGCGCGCTTGTAGGGGGCAGACACACGGGTCACATTGTCGATCCAGGGGTTGGCCAGCACATCGCGCTCGTCGATCTTGGTGGTATCGCCCACCAGACCAAAGACGTTGTAGTCCTTGCCGGTGATGAGGGTGACATCGAGGCCCTGCTTCTCAAAGCGGTCAACGATCTTTTCCAGTTCGTCCTTCGGGGTTCCTTTTTTGGTGGAGATAATCATAAGAGTATTTTTCCTTTCGTTTTAAAACCCTCTCAGTCTCGCTTCGCTCGCCAGCTCCCCCGAGAGGGGGAGCTTTTATTCTGCGTTACCGTCAGATGCATAAAACCTCGCCCTTCGGGAGAGGTGGCACGCCGTAGGCGTGACGGAGAGGGTGCCTTTTTACATCACAATATGCGGTTTTGGGGTGCCGTCAATGCGCAGCAGCTGCGCGAGATAGGCGCAGGCCAGCAGGTAGCTCTGCGGGCCCTTGCCGATAAAGTGGCCCTGACAGCCAAACGAGACAACGTCTGTTTTGCGGAACGCATCGCGTTCGTCCGGGGCGTCCGGCAGCACTTCCACGGCGGGCACGCCGCACAGCCGCAGCGCGTCCAGAATGGCTACGCTGTAGTGCGCATAGCTGCCGGGATTCAGTACGATGCCGTCCACCCGCCCGGCGGCAGCCTGGATCTCATCCACCAGGTCGCCCTCGTGGTTGGATTGGCAGACGTCCGTCTCAATGCCCATCTGCTCGCAGCCGGACTGCACAAAATCCATCAGGCCGCTGTAGTCCAGTTCACCGGGCAGGCCGGGCTCGGAATAGCGCATCAGGTTGACGTTGGCGCCGTTAAGTATCAAAAATTTCATCCAGGGCCTCCTGTGCGGCGCGCACAGCGTCTTCCAGCGTGCCGTTGTTGGGAACGACGGCATCTGCTGCCGCCAGGTAGAGCGGGCGGCGCTGTGCCTCCATGGTGCGCAGGGCATCCATGCTGGAAGACAGCGGCCGGTCACCGCCCACGGCCAGCGCTTCCACGGGCCGGTCAATGAACAGCACCACACCGTTCTGGTGCAGCGCACGCAGGTTCTCGGGCCGCTTCACGGCCCCGCCGCCGCAGGAGAGCAGCTGACGGTTCTCCTTGCCAAAGCGCTGGATCTGCGCGGTTTCCCGGGCGCGGAAGCCATCCTCGCCTTCTGCGGCAAAGATATCCGGGATGCTGCGGCCATCTGCCTTGACGATCTCGTCATCCAGGTCCACAAAGGTGCGGCCCAGTGCCTTGGCCAGCAGCTTGCCGAGGGTCGTCTTGCCGGAAGATGGCATCCCGATCAGCGCGATGTTCAGCGTATCCCGGTGCAGGGCAGCGGTGATGCGGCGGATCTCGGCGGGGGCATCCTCGAACTTGCGGTCAAGGAAGTATTCTGCCGCATACACGGCCTGCGCCACCAGCATTTCCAGGCCACCTACCGCCACGGGGACGCCTGCTTCCTCCGCGCGGAGGACAAGCTCGGTGCGCTCCGGGTTGTAAACGACATCCACCACGGCTTCCAGGCCGGGCATGGCGGCAACATCCAGATTGCACACCCCCACATCGTTGGGGTACATGCCCGCCGGGGTGGTGTTGATGACGATCTGTGCACCGCAGGTCACGGCGTCCGCATAGCTCAGCTCACCCTTTTCCGGGTCCGGGTGGCGGCTGACGGTGAAGATTTTTGCCGCGCCCTTGTCCCGGGCCACAGCGCTGGTGGTGTTGTGGGTGCCGCCGGTGCCCAGAATGACTACGGTCCTGCCTGCAAAGTCCACACCGTGATCGTCGCACAGGTGGGCAAAGCCGAGATAATCGGTGTTGTAGCCATAGAGCAGGCCATTTTTGTTTACGACTGTGTTCACCGCGCCGATGGCCTTGGCGCGCGGGTCGATGTAGGAGCAGTAATCCATCACCAGCCGCTTGTAGGGCAGGGTGACGTTGATGGCCTTGAACTGCCGCCGGGTCAGGAACGCCCGGGCCTCTTCCTCCGTGGGCAGCGGGCACAGGTCGTACCGGTAGCCGCAGAGCATCTCATGGATGACCTTGGAGTAAGAGTGGCCGAGCCGGGAACCAATGAGTCCGTATTCCATGTCAGTTGTCCTCCTTGCGGAAACTGGTGGGCTGGGTCATCCAGCGCTCACCGTAGCGTGCCGTGAGCAGGTCGCCCACGGCCAGCGCAGCGGCGCAGGTCTGCACGATGGCGGCCCGGGGCACGATGCAGGGGTCGTGCCGGCCCTGAATGGACAGCGCGGCGTCCTTCCGGGCGATGTAGTCCACAGTGTTCTGCTGTTTGTAAATGCTGGGCGTGGGCTTGACCGCTGTGCGGAACACCACCGGCATCCCGTTGGCAATGCCGCCGTTGATGCCTGCGTTGTGGTTGGTGGCCGTGACGATATGCGTTCCGTCCTCGCTCATGCGGAAAGCGTCATTTGCCTCGGAGCCGCGCAGCCCGGCAAAGCCGAATCCGGTGCCGAACTCGATGCCTTTCACCGCCGGAATGGAGAAGGCCAGCTGGGAGATCTTGCTCTCCACGCTGTCAAAATAGGGTTCTCCGATGCCGGCCGGCAGGCCGAGGATGGCGGTTTCCAGAATGCCGCCCACGCTGTCGCCCTCAGCCCCGGCGGCACGGATGGCAGTTTTCATGGGCTCTTCCACGGCTTCATCCAGCACGGCAAAGCCCTCCGCCTTGTTTTCCAGCGTGACGGCCTGTGCGGCCAGCGCAGCGGGGTCATCCAGTGCAAAAGGCGTATCCTGGATGCCGGCGCACTGGGCAATGTGGGTGGTGATGTCGATGCCTGCGCGGTTCAGCGCGCTCAGCACGATGGCACCGCCCGCTACCAGTGCCGCGGTAACGCGGCCGGAGAAGTGCCCGCCGCCCCGTGCATCCTGAAAACCGTGATATTTGGCGTAGGCGGTGTAATCCGCGTGGCCGGGCCGCAGCAGGTCTGCCGTTTTGGTGTAGTCGCCGCTGCGGGTGTTCTGGTTCTCGATCATCAGGGCAATGGCGGTGCCGGTGGTGTGGCCGTTGACCACACCGGATAAAAACTGCACCTGGTCGGCCTCCACGCGCGGGGTGGAAAGGCCGTCGCCGCGGGCCCGGCGTTTGTCCATGCAGGCGGCAAGAAAGTCTTCGCCCACCGGCACACCGGCGGCCATGCCGTCCAGCACAGCGCCGATGGCACGGCCATGGCTCTCGCCGAAGATGGTCAGCGCAAGATCGCTGCCAAAGGTGTTTTTCATGGCTCAGTCCTCCATGCCCAGCAGCGGGCGCAGACCCTCCACCGGGATGGTCTCGGCGTGCCAGCAGCCCAGGCCCGGCACCTTGATGATGGTGATCTGGCCGCCCTGTGCCTTTTTGTCATGCAGCATCTCGGCCAGCACCTTTTCCTTATCGTAAGTCGTGCGGGTGGGCAGGCCGATGCGGCGGTAGACCGCGCGCACCCGCTTCTGCAGGGCTTTGGATTCGATCATCGGCAGCATACCCAGCGCCACGCACTCGCCGTGGAACAGGCCCACGGTGCGGCGGCCCTTGATGCCCTTGACGGCTTCAATGCCGTGGCCGATGGTGTGGCCGAAGTTCAGGGCCTTGCGCATCCCGCGCTCGGTCTCATCCTGCTCCACGATGTTCTTCTTGAAGCGCAGGCTGCGGCAGATGATCTCGCCGATCTGGGTATCGATGTCGCCCTTTTCAAAGATGGCGAACAGTTCCGGGTCAGCCAGCAGGCTGGCCTTGACGGCCTCGGCCAGGCCGTTGATGTAATGGCGGCGGGGCAGGGTGGAGAGGGTATCCGGGTCCACGATGACCAGCTTGGGCTGCCAGAAGGCACCCACGATGTTCTTGGTGTCGCCCAGGTCCACGGCGGTCTTGCCGCCGATGGAAGAATCGATCATGGAGAGGGTGGTGGTGGGGCAGTTGATGAAATCAATGCCGCGCATATAGATGGCAGCGGCAAAGCCTGCCAGGTCGCCCACAACGCCGCCGCCTACGGCGACCACCAGGTCGCCCCGGCCCATGCCAAAGTCCAGCATCTGCCGGAGCACCGTTTCTAGGATCTTAAAGCTCTTGCTGGCCTCGCCCTGCGGCACCGTGATGATGCGGGCATCCTTGCACTGGTCGGCCACGATCTGGGCATACTGGGCAGGCACGCCGCTGTCTGTGACCACGGCCACCCGGCGGTCCAGCCGGGCGAACTGATACAGGTTCTGCAGCGAGCCGCTCTTGATGATGATATCGTAGCTGCGCTCGCCCAGGTTCATGGTCAGCTTGGTTCCGATGAATTCACTCATTTTGTATACACTCCTAACAGCCGCACGGTACGGCAGGTGCGGTCAAGCTCGCGCAGCAGCGCGGCGGTCTCGTCGCCGGTGGGGTCGCCCACCAGCTCGACATAAAAATAATATTCAAACGGCATATGCGGCATGGGGCGGCTCTTGATGGATTCCATGTTGAAGCCGCTGGCACCGATGATCTGGATGACTTCTGCCAGCTTGCCGGGCTTGTTGTCCACCGTGAACAGCAGCGAGAACCGGTTGCCGGCGGTGGGCTTTTCGCGGCTGAGCACGATGAAGCGGGTGGTGTTGTCGCCGTCGGTGTTGATGCTGGGCACCAGCACTTCCAGGCCGTACAGGTCGGCGGTCTCGGCGCTGGCAATGGCGGCTTTGGTCTTATCGCCGCCCTCGGCCACGAATTTGGCGGCCATGGCGGTATTGGCCATGGCCGTGGCCGGCAGGCGGAACTGCTTCAGGAAGGTCTCGCTCTGGGCAATGGCCTGCTGGTGGCTGTACACATGCCGGATCTCGGAGAGCTGGGTGCCGGGCAGCACCAGCAGGTTCTGGGAAATGGGCAGGTCGTAGACATCCACGACCCACAGGTCCGGGTGATTATAGCACAGGTCCAGCACGGCGGAAACATCACCTGCATGGCTGTTCTCAAACGGCACCACGCCGTGGGCGGCATCGCCGCGCTCCACGGCGGCAAAGACCTCATCCCAGGTGGGGTAGCTGACGGCTTCCGCGTGGGGGAACAGCGCCTTGAGGGCAATGTGGGCAAAGGCTCCCTCCACACCCTGGTAGGCCGCGCGGTTCTGGCCCAGGACTGCAGCCTCGTACTGCTTGGCCACATCCATCAGGTTCTGTACATGGTCCCGGTAATAGGGGCGCAGGGCCGGGGCCTGAATGCGGGCAGCGGCCTTTTCCAGCACGGAGGCCTCGCGGGCGGCGTCAAAGACCGGCAGACCGTGGGCGTGTTTGTATTCCGCTACCTGCAGCACAGCGGCCATCCGCCGCTCAAACAGGGCAGCCAGTTCCGCATCCACTGCGTCGATCTCGGCGCGGGCTTGTTCCAGAGCGTCCATGGGGTTCACATCCTTCTTCCTTCGATGATAGACGATACCAAATTAGTATACCATAACCGGGACGGAGAAACAACAAAAGCCGAATCCTTTCAGGGCGGAGAATATTTCAAATCACACAGGGGTAAAAAGACAAAAATTGCAAAGCCGGTGCGACCTTCTGTCACACCGGCTTTGCAATTTTTAGTCTGAATATTTTTTTGTATGCCGATTTTTCACCAGGTCTTCCCGGCTACGGGTCTTGCCGTAATACCGCCCATAAGGGTTATCCAGCTCGGCAGCGGTCGGAATGTGGTGCTCCGGGGTGGGCGGAGCTGCTGCCGGTGCACGGTCAAACACGAACCGCGCTGCCGGCCCGCCGGTCACAATGCGGAACCGCATGGCCTCAGCCCTCCTCGGTCACGGTGGAAACAGCCCCGGCAGTCAGGGATTCCCACAGCGTCTCGCCGTTGGCAATGAGATCTGCCGAGTCGCTGTTCCAGGCACCGCGCAGGCCGATGTAGTAGTGGGACAGCAGCTCCTGGCTGTCGCCGCTGCTGCTCTGGGTGGCGTCGGCGGAATACTCGCCCAGCGAAAGCCCGGCCAGCACCGGGCAGTCGTCCCAGTGATAAACCATGTTCCACCAGTCACTGTTGGCGTCAGACTGCGGCAGGCTGCCGTCCAGATACCGCAGGGTGCCGGTCGTGCTCTGGAAGCCCGCCGGGTCATACAGGATGAAGATGGAGCTCAGTGCACCCTGGATGTCGGTGGAGAGCTTGGTGGTGCCGGCCATGTCCAGGTAGGCGTCCGAGTCCTCATTGCCGAAGTCCATGGTGTACATGTTGATCTTCACCACCACCTTGCCGTCGCCGTTGCAGTCCTCGCCGTAGGCGGCCAGAGCGTCCTGCAGGGCGGTGATGGTGTCTTCCGGCAGATAATGCGGGCTGACCAGTGCAATGTTGTAGTCCGCATGGGTGGTAAAGAAATACTGTCCGATGAAGTTGTAGGCGACAAAAGCCACCGCAATGCCGATGATCAGCACCCATTTCAGGTTGTAGTCCCACCAGTTGGCCCAGCGCTCCCTGCGGGTGTACTGGCGCTCGCGGCGGGGCGCAAGATCCTTGGGGTCGATGTCGCGTTCGTAACGATAACTTGCCATGCGGCGTCTCCTTCTGTGTGCTGGTTACAGCTGGGCCAGAATGGTCTGGCGCACAGCGTCCGGCAGCTGCTTCTGTTCAGCCTTGCTCATGCCGGCGGTCTGAATGGGCGGCAGGATCTGGATGTGCACCCGGCCTGCGTGGGCCATGTTGCCGTTGTTCTCAAACAGAGCGCGTGCACCGGAAATGGCCACCGGCACCACCGGGGCCCCGGTCTTGACCGCGATGCGGAACGCGCCGTTCTTGAACTCGCCGGCACCGCCCTCTTCGCCCTTGTAGCGGGTGCCCTCCGGGAAGATGATAAAGCTCTTGCCACCCTCCACGATGGCGGTGGCGTCGTTCAGGGCACGCACCGAGGCGCGCACGTCGTCACGCTTGACGAACACGCAGCCCAGCAGTTTCATCCAGCGGTTCAGCAGCGGGATCTTTTCCAGCTCTTCCTTGGCAAGGATGCCGTGGGGACCGTCCAGCCCGACCAGCAGCAGGGGAATGTCATAATAGCTGCGGTGGTTGCCCACGAACACGCAGGGCACCCCCTGCGGGATATTCTCTTTGCCTTCCACGGTCAGGGTGACGCCGGTCACTTTCAGGATGCCGCGGCTCCAGCGGGGAATGTGGCGGTCCACCAGCTGCTGCACCGTTTCCGTGTCTCCGGCAGCCAGAGCGCGTTCGCCGCGCCGCAGGGCACCGTAATGGACGATCATATAACCGAACAGATAAATAAATAGCGCAATCGTGCGGAAAATACTCATCAAAGTTCCTCCTTCTGGCATAAAAAACCAGTATCTATTGTAGCACACTTTGCCGAAAAAGGGGAGACAAAACAGTTTTTTTACAAATGACTTGCGCTGTGCCCTTGCAAAATCCACAAAATACGGGTATATTTATAACTGTAAAGCCAGCACAATGGCATTTTCTGCGGGAATTGCCCACCGCTGTGCCGGAAACTACAAGAGAGAGGTACTACACAGCCATGGGTCTTTTTCCTTCCGCAAATGACTTCAAGGCGGGCAATGGCGTCGAGGCGGACGCCCCCCGCAAGACCGGCGTCCGCCGGTTCTTCGAGCTGGTCGGCCGCGATATGAACAGCATGTTCCTGGCCAACCTGCTCACGCTCGTCGGCTTCCTGCCGGTGATCTGCCTGGTGTACATCGGCTTCCTGATGAATAACCTGCCGGTCATGCTCATCAGCGCTGCCGTGGGCGGCATTCTGGCCGGCCCGGCCCTGTCCGGCATGTACGATACCGTGCTGCGCGCTCTGCGCGACGAGGCCGGCTACTGGTGGGTGACCTACCGCAAGGCCTTCAAGCGCAACTTCAAGGCCAGCATTCTGCCGGGCATCCTGTACTGCGTGGTGGTCACGCTGCAGATCTTCCTGGTATATTTCTGCTTCAACATGCTGTACCACGGTACCAACGTCGGTGTGCCGCTGTGGGTGGCCACGGTGCTGAACCTGGTGCTGTTCCACATGCTGTTCTCCTACATGTGGCCGCAGATCGTGCTGCTGGATCAGCCGCTGGGCCAGACACTGAAAAACAGCATCAACTGCATGATCGCCTTTCTGCCCCACGCACTGGCCGCCGCCATCGTGCAGATCCTGTTCTGGGGCGTGGTCATCCTGTGCATGCCGCTGGGCCTGCTGCTGCTCGTGGTGTTCGGCTTCTGGTTCTCCACCGAAGTCTCCTGCCAGATCGTCTACGGCGACCTGGACCGCGTCTTCCACATTGAGGAGAACATCCGCAAAATGAAGGATGCCGAGCTGGAAGCGGCACTGGCGGAGGACCGCCGGGCTGCGCTGGAAGACAGCGAAGAAGCATCTTCTGACCCCGAAGAAAAATAACACGGCGCATCCAGCACGAACTGCTGCGGAAAGGAGAGAGGCCGGATGGAACAACGGAACAATCTGGTTTTGCAGGGCACCGAGACCTTCTCCCGCGGGCAGCTGGATAACCTTGCGCTGGAAAGCGGCAGCCTTGTGCTGGACAGCGTGGCCGGGCGCTGCCTGCAGTACGGCAGCTATACCACCCCGGAATTTGCCATGCCGGCGTTCTGCAACCTGAATGTGAGCTGGAACGCCTTTGCCCCCCACAACACCATGGTGGAGGTGCGGTGCCGCGTGTATGCGGACGGTGCCTGGACCGGCTGGATGAGCTTTGGTAAGTGGGCTCCGGACTATCCGCGCTGCAGCGTCAAGTCCCAGAGTGAGGACGGCATGATCTTCCTTATGGGCGATACGGTCACGGTGGCCTCTCCGGGCGGCGGCACCGGTGTGCAGCTGCAGGTCAACCTTTCCACTAACGATGACAAAGTTTCGCCGGCTGTGCGGCTGCTGGCCGCCGCTGTGCGCCCTCTCACCTGGGAAAAGCACAACGGACACCCGCTGAACCGCCGGCTGTATCTGCCGGAATACTGCCTCTCCGCCCATGACCCCAGTTTTGGCCGGGATATGGACCTGCCGCTGGTGATGGCAGCACTGATGAACCGCTGGGGCGAGGACATCCTGCCCGAAGAAGTGGCCTATACCATGGCGGATATGGCCTCCGGCAGCACGAACAATGCGGCCTTTGCGGCCGCTGCAGCCGGGTGCTGCGGCTTCCCCTGCTGGCAGGCCTGGATGGACCTGCGGGACCTGCGCGAGCAGATCCACGACGGCTGTTCGGTGGCTGTGCAGGTGGAGCGCCGGGTGCGCGGCCAGCGGGACCCCGTCCGCCTCTGGATGGGCCTGCGGGGCTTCGGCCACGACGACGCGGTCATGGCGGATTTTGTTCTGCTCAATGACCCCACCGCACTTTCCACGGGCGAAGTGAATTGTACCATGGCGCTGACGGATTTTATGCGGTATTTTACCGGCAGGGCCATTGCGCTGCGGCCAAAACACCGGGATCAGCAGGCCAACCGCCCGCTGCGGCTGCGCTGTGAGCTGGAGCCCGGCGGGGGAGAGGGCATTTACACCTTTTCCCGCCGCGGGCAGAAGGATTCCCTGCCGGAGAACTTTACCGGCTGGATCGCCTGCTCGCCCCACGACGGCGTGGCCCACGCTACCACGGCCCACCGCAGCTTCTTCCGCATGGGCCGCACCGAGGACGGCGGGGTGCAGTTCCCGCCGGAGCAGGTGGCGGCAGGCGGGCGCTGCAGCGTTTATGCGGTGGACCAGACGGGCCAGATGCGGGTGGCGGAAGTCCGCCTGCCCGCGCCCAAACCCACTCAGATTCCCAAAGCAGAAGACACCCCGGCCTCTTCGCCGGCCGTGCCGTAAGCTTTCAGGCAATAAGAAACTTCTACCATAGGAGGAACACATTATGGCAAAGACGATCATCACTTTGGGACGTGAGTACTGCACCGGCGGCCGCTACATTGCAGAAGATGTGGCCAACGCACTGGGCATCAAACTGTATGACAAAGAGCTGATCACCATGGCAGCAAAGCACTCCGGCCTGTCCGAAGAAGCCGTTGCCGCCAGCGAGAAGCGGCATACCCACAGCCTGCTGTACAGCCTGTACACCATGGGCAACGAGCTGCCGCTGGGCGATCAGGTGTTCATTCTCCAGAGCCGCATCATCAAGCAGCTGGCAGAGGAGGGCCCCTGTGTGATCCTGGGCCGCTGCGGTGACTACGTGCTGCGCGAGCGCAAAGATGTGCTGCGCGTGTTCGTGTATGCCCCCAAGGAGTGGCGGCTGGAATATGCCAAGACCAACCCCCTCGTCAAGGCCAAGGACGAAAAGGGCATCCGGGATGAAGTGGAAAAGACCGACCGCAACCGCTCGGCCTACTATAACTACTACACCCAGAACCGCTGGGGCGATGCGCACAACTACGATTTGGCCATCAACGCTGCCCTGGGCCGCGAGACCTGCGTCAAGATGATCCTGGATGCAGCTGCCGCCAGGGAGAAGAATCTGACCTGACGTACATCGCTGCATTTGCGGCATAAAACAACGGTAAAACGTGGGTAGGGCGCTGTGCGCTCTGCCCATGTTTGGGGCATAGCCCAAATTTTTCAACATCATTTCAACATCAAAAGGAGAACCTGTGGAAACAAAGCAATCCCAAACCTCTCCCGCGCAGGCGCGGGAAAACATCATGGGCACCATGGAGATCAACCCGCTGCTGGTCAAGCTCAGCGTGCCGATGATGGTGTCCATGCTGGTGCAGGCGCTGTACAACGTGGTGGACTCGGTGTTCGTGTCCCACGTCAGCGAGAGCGCCCTCACCGCCGTGT
>ERZ808240.925-NODE-925-length-37492-cov-8.963378_pt1 | contig 37492 bp, 34 predicted proteins | sample MGYA00521084_ERZ808240 | MGnify/ENA primary metagenome ERZ808240 (study PRJEB31516, sample SAMN03275571) | gut metagenome | biome: mammalia-associated habitat; material: feces | host: Papio cynocephalus | place: Kenya | collected 2012-08-06 ... | reverse complement strand
AAACAACAAATACAAATATAAGAAAAATGATCCACATGCGGAAAACCACAGTGGATCATGTAGATATCTTTATTTACGTGCATTGCGCTTCGAACGAGCCTTCACAGACGTTACCTTGGTAGTTAACTCAGCCCAGGCACCCTTACGGCACCCGAGAGGTTCCACTTAATGCTGCTTCATTCCTGACCTGACATGGTTCATGGAGTCCCGTCGCGTAAGACCCAAACATCAACGCCACTTTCCAAGGGCAGCCCTGCAAAAACAAGCCCTCTGCGCAATATCACCCCTGCTATAGCGGATTGCAGGTGCAAGGTACCGCTAACACCCCGGCTGCACGGTTCAATATTTTAACGTGTTCTGATGAAAAAGTCAATGGATATGTTGTAAAAAAGACGGCACCAATTTATAATACGTAAATATATGAGAAATTATCTTATCCGGCATAGATCCGGAGGGAGAGATTCTGATCTGGAGGAAAGCACAATGAAGATATTACTGGCAGCAGTTAATGCAAAATATATACATTCCAATCTGGCGGTGTACAGCCTGAAGGCTTATGCCAAAGATCCGGGAGTGGAGATTGGGGAATATACGATCAATCAGCAGAAAGATGATATCTTAATGGATATCTATAAGAAGAGACCAGATATTCTCGGCCTCTCCTGTTATATCTGGAATCTGGATTATATAGAAGAAATCGTGTTGGAAATCGGAAAGTTACGTCCGGATATGCCAATCTGGCTTGGCGGCCCGGAAGTTTCCTATGATGCGCAGGATGTGTTAAGACGTCTACCGTGTGTCAAAGGTGTGATGAAAGGGGAAGGGGAGAAGACATTTAAAGAAATTTGCCAGATATACCGGAATGAATCCGGAAAAAAGAAAGAAAATGTGGATAACTCCTGGAAAAAATCAGAGAGTGTGGATAACCAGTTAAAAAATGTTATAGGCATTACTTTCCGGACAGAAGAAAATGAAATCATCGACAAACCATGGCGGCCGATCATGGATTTAAGCGAGGTTCCGTTTGTCTACGACCATATAGAAGATTTTGAACACAAAATTATCTATTATGAGACAAGCAGAGGCTGTCCATTCTCCTGCAGCTACTGTCTGTCGTCGGTAGACAAGCGCCTGCGGTTCAGAGATATAGAACTGGTAAAGAAGGAACTGCAGTTTTTCCTGGACCACAATGTTCCGCAGGTGAAATTCGTCGATCGTACATTTAACTGTAAGCACGATCACAGTATTGCAATCTGGAAATATATCATGGAGCACGATAATGGAATCACGAATTTCCATTTTGAGATTGCGGCAGATATTCTGAATGAGGAAGAACTGGAATTGTTAGAACAGATGCGTCCCGGACTGGTACAGCTTGAAATAGGTGTGCAGTCCACGAATCCTAAGACGATCAAAGAAATCCACAGAGTTATGGATTTTGAAAAAGTGTCCAAAATTGTACGGAGAATTCAGGACAGGGGAAATGTACACGAACATCTGGATCTGATCGCGGGACTTCCGTACGAAGATGTGGAAAGCTTCGCGCATTCTTTTGATGATGTCTATGCATTAAAACCAGAACAACTCCAGTTAGGATTCCTGAAAGTGCTGAAAGGATCATTTATGCAGGAACATCAGAAAGAATATGGAATTGTGCACAAAGCGCATCCACCGTATGAAGTACTTTATACAAAATGGATTTCTTATGAAGATGTATTGCGGCTGAAAGGCGTGGAAGAGATGGTAGAAGTGTATTATAACAGCCGTCAATTCACGAACACGATGGAAGAACTGGAAAAAGAATATGATTCCGCATTCGATATGTATGACCGGCTTGCCGCTTATTATGAAGAAAATGATTATAATTCAGTTCAGCACAAGCGGAGTGCAAGATATGAGATCCTGTTAAATTATGTGAGAAAATATCACAAAGAAAAAGAAGATCTATTTCGGGAAGTGCTCACTTATGATTATTATCTGCGTGAAAATGCAAAGAGCCGTCCGGGATTTGCCGGAGAATATCTGGTAACAAAAGATGCTGCAAGAGCATTTTATGAAACGGAAGAGGAGACGCACGAGTATCTTCCGGATTATGGAAAATATGACAGAAACCAGATGCGCAAGATGACACATCTGGAATACTTTGAACTGGCAGACCAATATATCTTATTTGATTATCAGAACAGAAATCCACTGAACCAGGAAGCAAGGGTCTGTAAAGTGAAGATAGAAACACCAAAACGAAACCGCAACAAAAAAATATAAAGAGGAACGAGATTATGAAAAAAAGAACAGGAGAAATCTTGGAACTTCTGGATGAAAAGTACGGGACAGAATTCGTCTGTTACTTAAATTATGAGACGCCGTGGCAGCTTCTGATCGCAACCATGTTAAGTGCCCAGTGCACAGATGCAAGGGTGAATATCGTGACAAAAGACCTGTTCCGGAAATATCCGTCTGTCGATGCATTTGCAAAAGCAGATCTGAAAGAATTAGAGAAGGATATTAAACCGACAGGATTCTATCATAATAAAGCGAAGAACATCATAGCCTGTATGAAAGATATCCGGGATAAATTCGGTGGAGAAGTACCATCCGGCCTTCCGGAACTTTTAAGTCTTGCAGGCGTGGGCAGAAAGACTGCAAATGTGATCAGAGGGAATATTTATCATATTCCAAGTGTAGTTGTGGATACACATGTAAAGCGTATATCCAGACGTCTGGGACTTACGAAGAATGAAGATCCGGATAAGATAGAGCAGGATCTGATGAAAGAACTGCCGGAAGATCACTGGATCCTGTGGAACATTCATATTATTACATTTGGACGAACAATCTGCAGTGCAAGAAGTCCGAAATGTGAGGATTGTTTCTTGCAAAAATATTGTAAAGAGTATAAAATGTAGAGAAATACGTTGCTGTTCGGTAAAAGTATCCACGGAGAGTAACAGAACTATGATCAAAGAAGGTAGAAAAATGAATTTCAACAATAAAAAAACAAGAAGAATTGTATCAATTGTTGTGCTTATCGTCATCATCGCCATGGTGGCAACGATGATCATTCCGTATCTTGTATAAGGCAGAAATGTAGAAACGATATAAGATAAAGTATAAAGAAAAGATAAGAGATAAAGGGGAACGTAATAAGGATGAAGTTAGAGACACAGACAGAACAGCTTATAAGTGAAACAGTTACCGTCTACGGATTATCACCACAGATCGGTATTCATGCACTTGCACAGACTGTGAACGCACTGGCGGCACAGGGTGCAGTATTTTCTGTCTGCCCTGAAACTACCACAGAAACATCCGCAAGCGTTACTGTTCAGATTGCCTATCCGGAATACATATTCAAATCCAGGATCCACAAGATTGAAAAGCTTCTGAAAAAGGCATGCAAAAAATACAATATAAATCCTGACCGGATACAGGCGTCTGTGAATCCTGCAGTTCAGGTAATTGCAGTGACAGTTACGGGAATCGCAAAAGCACCGAAAGAAGAGGCCTGGAACAGGGAAACCGCACGAGCCTGTAAGGATATTGTCTTTGTGGGGTATGCCGGAATGGATGGCATGCTCAGGATCACAGAGGAAAAAGAACAGGAACTTAAGACCCGTTTTGCACCGGTTTTCTTAAAGCAAGTACTGTCATATGAGCAACACATTTTTGCTATGAGAGAAATAGAAGCCGCAAAAGCCGGGGGCGCATTTGTCGTACGTCAGGCCGCGGATGGAGGAATCTTGGCAGCACTGTGGAATCTGGCACTGGAATTGGAACAGGGACTTGATCTTGATATGAAGAAGATCAATATTTTACAGGAAACCATCGAGGTATGCGAGCATTTCCGGTTGAATCCATATCAGATGATATCCACAGGAAGTTTTCTGGCAGTGACTGACAATGGGGAAGTACTGGCAGATGCGCTGAACGATCAGGGGATTACAGCAGCAGTAATCGGACATACAACAGATAACAATGACAAGATCTTAAGAAACGGAGAAGAGATGCGGTATATTGACCGTCCGGCTCCGGATGAGATCTTGAAGCTATATAGCGGAGGTATGAATGATGGAAGAATTAAGAAAGCAGATACTTCTGTATCTGGAGAAAAATAGCAGGGTGAATCTTGGAGAACTGGCAGTTCTTCTTGGAACAGATGAAGTAACGGTAGCGAATGAGATCTCAGCAATGGAAAGAGCAAAGATCATCTGTGGCTATCACACACTGATCGACTGGGATAAGACAGGAACAGAGTATGTGAATGCTTTGATCGAGGTAAAGGTAACACCACAGAGAGATACAGGATTTGATAAGACAGCAGAGAGAATCTGCAACTATCCGGAAGTATCGGCTGTATATCTGATCTCCGGAGATTTTGATATGATGGTTCTGATCGAAGGAAAGACATTGCAGGAAGTGTCAAAGTTCGTATCAAGTAAATTATCACCGATCGAAGATGTAACAGGAACCAGTACACAGTTCGTACTGAAGAAATATAAAGACCACGGAACAGTTATGTTCGGACAGAAAAAACCAGAAAGGATGCTTGTAACGCCATGATGAGAAATCCATTATCGAAAAAGATCACAGGCATCGCACCATCTGGAATTCGTAAATTCTTTGATCTGGTAAGTGAGATGCCGGATGCAATATCTCTTGGTGTAGGAGAACCGGATTTTGATACACCATGGAGAATCAGGGAGGAAGGTATCTATACCCTGGAACAGGGAAAGACTTTCTATACATCGAATTCAGGTCTGAAAGATCTGAAGATTGAGATCAGTAAATATTTAGAGAGAAAGATTCATGTGGAATACGACCCGGATCATGAGATTATGGTAACGGTCGGAGGAAGTGAAGGAATTGATGTGGCACTGCGTGCCATGCTGGATCCGGGAGACGAAGTCCTGATCCCACAGCCAAGTTATGTATCATATGTACCGTGTACGATCCTTGCAGATGGGAATCCGGTCATCATCCCGCTTCAGGAGAAAAATGAATTCAAACTGACAGCAGAAGAACTGGAAGCGGCAATTACACCAAAGACAAAGATGTTAGTTATGCCGTTCCCGAATAACCCGACCGGTTCGATCATGACCAGAGAAGACCTGGAACCAATCGCAGAAGTTGTAAAGCGGCATGATCTCTATGTCCTTTCGGATGAGATCTATTCAGAGCTTACATATAAGACAGAGCATGTATCGATAGCATCTCTTCCGGGCATGAAAGAGAGAACATTGGTGATCAATGGATTTTCCAAAGGATTCGCCATGACAGGATGGAGACTGGGATATATCTGCGGCCCATCCGTGATCCTTGAGCAGATGTTAAAGATCCATCAGTTTGCGATCATGTGTGCACCAACCAACAGCCAGTATGCCGCAATCGAAGGCTTACGTCACTGCGAAGATGAAGTACAGCAGATGAGAAATGCATACAATCAGAGAAGAAGATATCTGGTAAATGAATTTGCCAAGATGAAATTAGAGTGTTTTGAGCCGTTTGGTGCATTCTATATCTTCCCAAGTATCAAAGAATTCGGTATGACATCCGAAGAATTCGCACTGCGTTTCCTGGAAGAGGAAAAGGTTGCAGTCGTACCTGGAAGTGCATTCGGAGAAAGTGGGGAAGGATTCTTACGTGTATCTTATGCTTATTCTCTGGATGATCTGAAAGAAGCAATCGGAAGATTGAACCGGTTCATTGAGAGACTGAGAAGTCAGAAGTAGATACAATAGACTTATAAAAAGCGTTAAGGAAAGAGAAGTATTGTTCATATTCCTTAACGTTTTTTATTATATACAGATAAAATGTGGGATTTATGAGTTTTGTTTTTCAAAAAAATATTGACTTGGAGCAAACTCCAAGTGCTATAGTAAATAAGCAAATGCAAATAATATAAGCTTACAGGCAGATACAATAGAAAGGTGGTGTCTGAATTGACGATAAAAGAAGTAAGTGAAACCTATGACATTTCCGCAGATACCCTGCGTTATTATGAACGCATCGGCATGATACCGGAAGTAACACGTACGGCGGGCGGAATCAGAGACTATCAGGAATCAGATCTTGGATGGGTAGAACTTGTAATCTGTATGAGAAAAGCAGGTCTTCCCGTAGAAGCATTGATCGAATATGTAAAATTATATCAGCAGGGCGATGAGACATTTGAAGCAAGACTTCAGCTCCTTTCAGAAGAAAGGGAGAAGTTAGAAGAGCAGAAAAAGCAGATAGAGACGGCGATCAAACGGCTGGATCATAAGATCTCCAAATATGAAGAAGCAGTAAAAACAGGAGTATTAAACTGGGAGGAATATGGATCATGTATATAGAGAAAATTAACGGACCGGAAGATGTAAAGAAGTTAACGGTAGACCAGATGACAGTAATGGCAGGTGAGATGAGAGAAGCATTGTTAAAGCGGGCAAGTATCCACGGTGGACACTTCGGACCCAATTTTGGTATGGTGGAAGCAACGATCGCTCTGCATTATGTATTCGAGTCTCCGAAAGATAAGATTGTATATGATGTATCGCATCAGACATATCCGCACAAGATGCTGACTGGAAGAAAGGATGCATATCTCTACGAAGATCATTATGATGACGTATCCGGATACAGCAATCCGAATGAGAGTGAACACGATCATTTTACCGTAGGTCACACTTCTACATCAGTCAGCCTTGCATGTGGTCTTGCAAAAGCAAGAGATCTGAACGGAGAAGCCGGAAATGTGATCGCAGTGATCGGAGATGGTTCTTTAAGTGGCGGCGAGGCACTGGAAGGTCTGGACTATGCAGTAGAACTGGAAAGCAATCTGATTATCATTGTAAATGATAATGATATGTCCATTGCAGAAAATCACGGTGGTTTGTATAAGAACTTGAAATTACTCCGAGAGACAAACGGACAGGCAGAATGTAACCTGTTCAAAGCCATGGGATTGGATTATATTTACGTAGATCACGGGAATGATGTCGGAGATCTGATCGAGGCATTCCAGAGTGTGAAAGACTGTAAGAAACCGGTTGTTGTCCATATCAATACCTTAAAAGGAAAGGGATATGCACCGGCAGAAAAGAACAAGGAAGCATGGCATTACAATGGACCATTTCATATCGAGACGGGTGAGCCGTTATACGTATCAACAGAAGAAGATTACTCAGACATCTCTTTAAACTATCTGTTGGATAAGATGAAAAAAGATCCTGCAGTAGTAGCGATCACATCCGGAACTCCGACGGTTATGGGATTCACAGAAGATAAGAGAAAAGAAGCTGGAAAGCAGTTCGTAGATGTTGGTATTGCAGAAGAGACAGCCGTAGCACTTGCTTCCGGAATCGCTGCAAATGGCGGAAAACCGGTTTATGGAGTGTACAGTACATTTGTACAGAGAACGTATGACCAGATCGCACAGGATCTCTGTATCAATAACAGCCCGGCAACGATTGTAACCTTCATGGGAAGTGTATTTGGAATGAATGATGTGACACATCTTGGATTATACGACATCCCGATGATGGCCAATATCCCGAATCTGGTATATCTTGCGCCGACAACCAAGGAAGAATACCTGGCGATGCTTGACTGGAGTATTGAACAGAATGAGCATCCGGTAGCAATCCGACTCCCGGGAGGCAGTGTGATTTCCGATGGAAAAGAGATTACAAAGGACTTCGGAGAACTTAACAAGTATGAAGTGACACAGAAAGGATCCAGGGTTGCAGTGATCGGACTTGGAACATTCTACGGACTGGGTAAAGAGGCTGCAGAAGAACTTAAGAAGGAGATCGGAACAGATGTAACTGTGATCAATCCATATTATATTACCGGTATTGATGCAGAACTTCTGGAGGAGCTTAAGAAAGACCATGATGTTGTGATTACTCTGGAAGACGGAATTCTGGATGGAGGATTCGGTGAGAAGATTGCAAGATTCTATGGAGATTCTGACATGAAGGTTCTGAACTTCGGACTGAAGAAAGAATTCCTGGACCGCTATGATGCGTCAGAAGTGCTGAAAGAGAATCATCTTACAAAAGAGCAGATTGTCGAAGATGTGAAGAATGTGTTGTAAAAAGCGTATTTCACAAAAATAGAGTAAAAGTGGAAAGAGAGGCAGAGATGTCTCTCTTTTTTTACTGTGCGAAACATAATAAAAGAAAAACGTCGCAAAAAGGACATGAAAATGTATGAAAAACGTCGCATAAGATGATTTTTGAAAATGTAGCGGATGTAGTACAAAGATTTGTAGATACACATGATATAGGACAGGTTGTCGAAATCCAAAAAAGTATTCTGAAATTATACAGGCAGGATATATGGAAGGACATAAGAAATTGTCCGTTGGAAATAAAGAATAAAGATTGTTTGTTGGTATACCAACAGCCAGAATCATGTAAAATAAGGTAGAATAATGTTATTAACAATTCTAAAAATACATGCAAAAGAAAGCGAGGGCACACACATGGATCACATATATGACGTAATTATCCTTGGCGCCGGTCCGGCGGGCTTAAGTGCAGGCTTATATGCAGGCAGAAGCAGACTGGACACCCTGATCATCGAAAAAGGTCAGGCCGGCGGCCAGATCATTAACACAGATGAAATAGAAAACTATCCGGGACAGATTGTTGAAGGGGAGACAGGTGTTTCTCTTGTACGCAGGATGTACGAACAGACAGAGCAGTTCGGTGCAGAACATGTCCGCGATACGATTACGAATGTAGAACTGGATGGAGATATCAAAGTCCTGACAGGAGAAAAAGATACTTATCAGGCTAAAAACATTATCATCGCAACAGGTGCATATGCAAGACCGATCGGATGCAAAGGCGAGCAGGAGTACAAGGGACGCGGAATCTCTTATTGCGCGACCTGTGATGCCAATTTCTTTACAGACCTGGAAGTCTATGTAGCAGGCGGCGGGGATGCAGCGGTAGAAGAAGCACTGTATCTTACGAAATTTGCCAGAAAAGTTACGATCATCCACAGAAGAGATGAACTGCGTGCGGCAAAGTCCATTCAGGAAAAAGCATTTGCCAATCCAAAGATTGCATTCCTGTGGGATTCGGTAGTCGAAGAAGTGGGCGGTGACGGATTACTCCAGACGATGACCGTGAAGAATGTGAAGACAGGCGAGCTTACGAAGATAGAAGCTGACCCAAAAGATGGTTTGTTCGGTCTATTTGGATTCATTGGTATGATTCCGAATACCAGTGTATTTGCAGATAAGGTAGAGATGAACGACAAAGGATACATTAAGACGGATGAAGATATGCACACCAACGTACCAGGTGTCTATGCAGCAGGAGATGTGAGAGTCAAGAGCTTACGCCAGGTCGTGACTGCGGTGGCAGATGGTGCGATCGCGGCTGTACAGGTTGAGAGAAGTATGTCTGATTATTAAGTATGAACAAAACTCCGGCAGAAACCTATGATATGGTTCTGCCGGAGTTTTGCTGACTACGATATTTTGCCGGGGTAACATGCAGTTCTTTCTTGAATGCCCGGATAAATGTCTCTGGATTTTCATATCCAAGAATCTCGCTGATATCTGCAACGGATTTTTGCGTATTTACCAGAAGTCTTTCAGCTTTCTGGATCCGAAGCAGCCGTTTCCAGCCATTAAAAGACTGTCCGGTCGTGGACTTGATCAGTCTGGAACAATAGGACAGTGAGAATCCAAAATGATCCGCAATGTCCTGCAGGGTGACAGTTTCCAGATGGCTCTGCATGTAGTGCATGACCTTGAAATTCTCCGGCTGATGTTCACCCTTGTCACGGTAAGAAGACTCTACTGTATTCCGGTAGTGACGCATCATCTTTGCACTGAGCTGGGTGAGCATGCCGACCAGGACCTGATCGGAAAAGGCATCATGAAAGAGGTGTTCATGGTATACGTTCAACATCTCTTTCTGGGAATCAATCAGATGCTCACCGCCGGAATGGAAGATAACATAGTCAATCTGCTGGGAATGATACAGTCCTTCCGAGAAAAATTCATTTAACAGATTATTTCCTTTCATCAGAGGAATGAACATCTGGGAAAATGTAGATTTACGCAGAAGGATATTGAAGATGATCGAGTTATCATCAAAGACTTCCATCGTATGATACACTCCCGGTGCGATGAAAATAAGGTCTCCTTCGGTGAAATCTTTTCTGGTCATAGAGATAGTCTGTGAACAATGTCCGGTAAATACAAAGATGATCTCAAAAAAATCATGTTTGTGTAAAAATGGTGGTGTGTACCGGTTGTGTTTGCTGATGAATACATTCCGGTCATTATCTTTGAAGTATTCATCGTCGTTCATCTCATATGAGATGATATCCGGCAGCAGTTCCGGGATGATCAGATGACGCCGGATGGCATCCTCCAGATCTACTTTGTCCAGAAATTTCTTTAACCGGACGGAAGAAGCAGAAGCTTCAAAGTATTCTTTATAAAATTTCTCGTCTTCATTCAGTTCAAATAATTCATTTAACGTTTTCCCTAAATCTGCCATATTGCATTTCCTTTCCAAAAGAAATTATATATAAAAATCTAAAAATATCCTCCCGCAGAGCGCTGCGATAAAAAAGTCAATATTAACACATTTTCAACTCAATCATCACATATATGTCAAAAAAAGTCAATTAACGTGTCAAAATATCCGATATTCAGGAATGTATTTCTGCGTTATAATCCAGTTGAAGTTAAGAAAGCGCGCGATAAATCATAAGGAAGGGATAAGAAATGGGTAATACAAAGTCATTTTTGTACAGACAAAGATTTGGCTATGGGCTTGGAGATTTTGCTTGTAACCTGATATGGCAGATGATTTCTCTGTACTTACTGTATTTTTACACAGACGTTATGAAGCTCAATGCGGCTTCGATCGGTGTCATGTTCATCGTCTGCAGGATCATCGATGCTGTTACGGATGTACTGGTCGGCTTCGCAATCGATAAGACCAGAACCCGCTGGGGGAAAAGCAGACCATGGTTCCTCTTCGGAGCTGTGCCTTTTGCAGTGTCAGCATTACTGGCATTCAGTGTGCCTGATATTTCACCGAATGGGAAACTTGTGTATGCATACGTTACATACATTTTCCTGTCATTCATGTATACAGTGGTAAATATTCCACTGGCGTCCATACTGCCGACTTTGACGGATGATATGAATGAAAGGACCGTACTTGCGACATGGAGAAAATTCTTTGCATTCATGGGATCAACGATCGTATCTGCGTCTGCATTATATCTGGTAAAAATGGTTGGAAATGGGAACGAAGCAGTCGGATTCCGGGTAGTTATGGGAATCTTCGGAGTTCTGGGGTGTATCTGTTTCCTGCTTACATTTGCACTGGTCCGTGAGAATAATTTAAATCAGACAGAAAAATCAGCAACTTTAAAAGAGACGATCCGGTCTGCGGCACATAACACACCGTGGAAATTATTCGCACTCAATATTCTGTTCATGTGGACGGGCTATTTCATCCAGTCATCAGCACTGGTGTATTACTACAAATATTATGTAGGCAGTACAAAGATGGCAACCATGGTAGCAACCATTATGACTATGGTTCCGATGGTGGCAAATCTAACCGTCCCATTCCTGGCGAAACGCCTTGGAAAACGCAACCTGTATAGTGTGTCCGCAGGATTGCAGCTTGCAGGTCTGGTTGTGATATTTATTGGAAATGTAAATACACCGGTCATCCTGGCGGGGGCAGTAATATCTGCAGCCGGGTACGGATGTAAGGAAAGTATTTATTTCTCCATGCAGGCAGATCCGGTGGATTATGGAGAATGGAAGACTGGTATCCAGGCAACGGGTACGCTGTCGGCAATCAACGGTTTTCTTGGAAAAGTGGCACAGGCAGCAGCCGGAGGAATCTCAGGTCTGTTACTGAGCTGGGGAGCTTATGATGCGAATGCGGTTCATCAGACTGCAAATGCCCTGATAGCAATTAAGACGATGTACATCTTTATCCCGGCTGTCCTGATCATCTGCTCGATCATTACCATGTCGTTCTATCATCTGGATAAGGAATTTCCACAGATCCAGAAGGAACTGGAGGAACGCAGAAAAAGCGCAGAATAAATCATAGAATCATAACATTATGGAACAAAATGAGTGAAAGGAATTAATTATGAGTAAATCAGCAGAAACGAAGAAATACATGCCGCTGGTTGGTGCGGCAGGAATCGGATCTATGCTTGGATCCGGTATCATCATCGGACTGTCCGCTACGATCACTGTATGGCAGTCAGGACTTGGACTTACCGACGGACAGGTCGGAATCCTCTCAGGAGCACTTACATTTGCAATCGCAGCAGGATCGCTGCTTGCAGGAAATATTACGAAGTTATTCGGACTGATCCGTTCATTTAACATGATGAACCTGATGTATCTGATTGGTGCGGCAATCTGTGTGTTGTCAGGTAATTTTCCAATGTTACTTATCGGTCTGATCGTCACAGGATTTGCTTCCGGAGCAGATCTTCCAATCAGCCTTACTGTAATTTCACATGATGCACCAAATGAAAAAGTATCTGCAAGCTTAATCGCTTCGACACAGGTATTCTGGCAGATTGGTGTACTTGGATCTTATGCAATGGCATTTATCGTATCTCACGTAGAAGGCGCAGCCGGAGCAAGAATGGTATTCGCATTACTGGCCGTACTTGCAGGAATCGCATTCGTATGGAGAACATTTTCTAAGAAATTCAAAGAATTTCATGTGGCAGGAGATGAATACCGCGCTGCAGAAGGAACAAAGACTTCTACAGAAGTATCATTTGTATCTCTTTTTAAAGGAACAGACGGAAAGAAATATGTATCATTTTTCTCATGCATCATTATCTTCTATGTATGCTGGAATCTGTTAGCCAATACATTTGGACAGTTCCAGACATATATTCTGGTTAAGGCAAATGCATCACAGTCACTGGCAACAGGATGCGGTATTGTATTAAATATCGTAGGACTGATCTGTGGAATCTTATTCGCATCTGCAGCAGGAAGTAAACACAGAAATAAATTCTTCTATGTAGGTATCGTGATCCAGGCAGGAGCTATGATTGGTATCGCACTTGGCGGCGGAACGATCGCTATGATCGTAGGTATGATCGCATGCTACAACATTGGTAACCAGTTTGCCGGTGAGTCTATCTATAAAGTATGGACACAGGAATCCTTCCCGGTTGAAGCAAGAGCGTCTATGCAGGGATTCATTAACGGATTCTCAAGATTCTGCTGTGGATTATTCGCACTTATCACACCTTATCTGGTAGCTGGAGACAGAATTCACACAACGATGTACGGATTCGCAGGAATTGTCCTGATCAGTGCGGTTGCCGGAACAAGAATGATAATGTTACAGAAAAAGCACGGCGTCGGACAGATGTAAGCAGGAGGAAAGAACATGGCATTTACATTTCAGATTAATAATGATGTAAAATTTAAACATGATGAAAAGCTACTGGCAAAGGCAGAAAGCTTCCGCCCGGAAATAAAAAAAGAAAGAATCCATCCGACACGTATTGTCGAAGTAATTGAAGATCCATTGAAATTGAATGGTGTCGGCGTAACAGAAAGTGATAAGAGCATCGATAAGATTGAGGAATACGGCTTGAAAAGAAATGACAAGATGATTCTTGATTTTGGAGATCACAGAGTCGGAAAATTCAAGATTCACATTGACCAGACCGGATCTCCGATGGATGCACCACTTTATATGCGCATCAAGTTTGCAGAACTTCCGGCAGAACTTGCAGCGGAGTCCAAAGACTACGAAGGGTGGCTCAGCCGTTCCTGGATCCAGGAAGAGTTCATTCATATCGATGAACTTCCGGCGACACTGGAACTTCCGAGAAGATACAGTTTTCGTTACGTGGAACTGAAAGTACTGGATACATCTCCGAAATGGCAGGCAATATTCTCAGATCCGATAGTTGTGACAGAGACGTCTGCAGATTACAGTAGATTTGAACCGATGAAGTTCGAAGATCCGGAACTGCAGAAGATTTACGATATCGGTGTGAAGACACTGGCGGACTGTACACAAGATGTGTTCGAGGATGGTCCGAAACGTGATCGAAGATTATGGCTCGGAGATCTCAGACTGCAGGCCCTTGCCAATTACGCAACATTTGACCAGACAGATCTGGTAAAGAGATGTCTGTACCTGTTCGCAGCTATGACAACAGAAGAAGGTAAGATCTCTGCAAATGTATTCGTAAAACCGGAGAATGTACCGGATGATACATTCTTATTCGAATACAGTCTGTTCTTTATCTCGACTCTATATGATCTTCATCAGGCTCATCCGGATGAAGATATGGTAAGAGAACTGTATCCGGTCGCTAAGAAGCAGATGAATATTACGTTAAAAATGTTTGATGAGAACGGTAAACTGAATCCGGACGAGAACTATCCGGTATTCGTAGACTGGTCTAATGACTTTAATAAAGATACGGCCGGACAGGCAGAGATGATCTATGTTATGAAGCAGTTCATTGCACTTGCCAGAGTCGTAAGAGATTCTGAGATTGGCATGTACGAAAAGAAACTGGGACTGATCACAGATTATGCGAAGAATGTACTCTTCCGCCCGGAAAAGAACCTCTTTGCAACAGCATGGGATGAATATAACATTGCAAGTCAGGTATGGATGGTGCTGGCACATGTGATGTCGGACGAAGAGAATAAATCTATCATGCAGACCACGATCCAGGAGTTATTCCCGGTGAAGAATATCGCAACACCATATATGTATCATCATATCGTAGAAGCGTTATTCGAAGCAGGACTGGATGAAGAAGCCATTCATCTGATGAAGAGCTACTGGGGCAAGATGATCTCGCTCGGTGCTGATACCTACTGGGAAGCATTCGATCCGGATCAGCCGGAGTATTCTCCGTATGGTTCACCGATTGTGAACAGTTATTGCCATGCATGGAGCTGTACGCCGGTGTATCTGCTTAAGAAATATGTAAAGAATAAATAGGCAGATGCGGTAACTGTAAAAGGGACGACAGGAAATAATAGATACTGAAATAAAAATATTACATAGTGTGTGAGAATCCGCCGGACGGTCAAATGTCCGGCGGATTTTTACGTATAATAATACGTTCAAAAAGCCGTCAGTGGCTAGTGTTTTGCTTCGGCTTGAATTGGATAAAATGGAATGATATATAATAAAATGTGGAATAATACACTTGATAAATGGAATGATATATAATAAAATATGAGAAAATACTGAAAATATAGATTATCATATAGATCACCATGCGTTCAGAAGAAGCCACCGATGACAGGACTTATAGAAGAAAGGAGATGACCTTATGACGGTAGAAGAGATGAAAAAAAAGAAAACAGAATTAGGTTTCAGCTGTGAACAGATATCGAAACGTTCCGGGGTACCGCTGGGAACGGTGCAAAAGATATTCAGCGGAATAACCAAGAGACCAAGATATGACACAATTTGTCAGTTAGAAAAAGCATTTCCAATTGAACATATTATATTGGCCGAGGATCGTGAACGAGATTACAGAGAATCGGGAAAGGCGGTATCATTAGAATATCTGAAAGAACCTGTCCCTAATTCATATTCTGATATGATAAAAGAACCTGTATCGGCTTATCACATTTATGGAGATGGGGCAGACCATGAGAATGATATCTGGAAAAATTTCCATGGAAAAAAGCAGGGCGAATATACTCTGCAAGAATATGAGGAAATTCCGGACGAATATAGAGTGGAACTGATTGATGGAGTCATCTATGACCTGAATACGCCAACCACGATCCATCAGCAGCTTGTGTTTGAGATCAGTATCAAATTAAGAGAGTACATCCGGCAGAACAAAGGATTGTGCATGGTACTTCCGTCGCCGGTCAGCGTACAACTGGATGAAGATGACCGGACGATGATACAGCCGGACATCGTAATATGTTGCGACAGAGATAAGATTCTTCGAAGTCATGTCTATGGAGCACCAGATATGGTAATCGAGATATTATCACCATCCACAAGAAAAAAAGATATGGGATTAAAACTGAAAAAGTATATTGCTGCAAGAGTCAGAGAATACTGGATGGTTGACCCGGATAAGAAAAAAGTTGTAGTATATGACTTGGAACATAATGAATTGCCGGTCATCTATGGTTTTGAAGACCAGGTACCGGTGCAGATATTTGATGGGAAATGTCAGATTGACTTTCCGGAAATATATAGCTATATAGAATTTTTGTTTGAAAAAGAATAGAAAAACGGAGGAACACAACATGTTAAACATCGTATTACACGAACCAGAGATCCCGGCAAACACAGGCAACATCGGAAGAACCTGCGTAGCCACCAATACGAGATTACACCTGATCGAGCCGCTCGGTTTCCGTCTGAATGAGAAGAACTTAAAGCGTGCCGGCATGGACTACTGGGAGCATCTGGATGTCAGAACCTACATTGACTACAATGATTTTCTGGAGAAGAATCCGGGAGCCAAGATCTATATGGCAACCACGAAAGCCCCGAAAGTATATACAGAAGTGAACTATGAACCGGACTGCTACATCATGTTCGGAAAAGAAAGTGCCGGAATCCCGGAAGAGATACTGGTAGAGCACAAGGAAGACTGCGTGCGTATCCCAATGGTAGGAGATATCCGTTCTCTGAATCTTGGTAACTCGGTAGCGATCGTGCTTTATGAGGCACTTAGACAGAACGGGTTTGCAGGTATGAATCTGGAGGGACATCTTCACGAATTACACTGGTAGGAAGACATACCAGCCTGCATAAAATTTATATTGTTTAGACAAAATAAGGATATTGTCCATTTTCGTCAGGAAATGTGATGATATCCTTATTTTGATTTCTACCTATTATAAACACACAAAAAATACACTACACATTGATAAAAATGTATCAAATTGCTAAAACAATTTGAATAAAATGTATGAAATGTATGGCAAAAATGCTAGAATAAGTATATAATTCTAACTAGATTTTGCACAACAATATATGAAGGAGAGGTGGTAGATGAATGGTAGAAGAAACCATTAAGACCATCAAGGAAACGGAGAATGAAGCGGATGAGATTATAAGAAAAGCAGATGCAACGTGTACCGAGATCCTTGAAGAAGCTGCTAAAGAGGCGAAAGAGATAAAGGAACAGGCAGTAGTAAAGGCAGAGAATCAGGCAAAAGCTGATCTTTTGCAGGCAAAAGAAGAAGGAGAGGCCATGAAGAAACAGGCTTCAGAGAAGACGGAACAGGAGACAGAAGCATTGAAAGCACTGGCTCAGGGAAAAGAAGAGGAGGCGGTATCCGCAGTCATGAAAGCATTGCTTTGATGATATGGGAAGAGGAAAAAATGTGAAAAAGTAAAAAAGGAGGGATGCAGTTATGGCAGTATTGCAGATGCAGCGAATCAGTATCTGCGCATTAAAGCATGACCGGAAAGCCATTCTGGAGAAACTGCAGTCCATGGGCATGATAGAGATGCATCAGGTCGCACAGGACGAGGCCGGATTCGAGAAGATGGATACGCAGAGTGCGAAAGTAAGCTTCGAGAAACGAGTGCAGATCACGGAAAATGCACTGGATGTATTGAATCAGTATGCGCCGGAGAAAAAGTCCATGTTCGCAAGTCTGGAAGGAAATGAGCTGATCGATAAAAAGACACTGGAAGCTGCCGCAGCAAAGCAGGAGACGGTTATGGATGTTGCAGGACTTCTGATTGCAGATCATAAGAAAATTGCGGAAACCCAGGCAGAGATCGTGAAGCTGAATACCCAGATCGAAGCACTGGCACCATGGATGAGTCTGGAAGTCCCGATGAATTATCCGGGCACAAAAAAGACGGTAATGCTTCTTGGAACCATGGCAGCAGAGACAACGCTTGAAATGATCTATGAAACGCTTGCCAAAGAAAATCCGGAGCTTGACGCAGTAGATGTATCCATCATCAGTCAGGACCGGGATGCGGTGTACTTAAGCGTATTCTGTATGAAAGAGCAGGCACAAGAAGTGGAAAATGCACTCCGGACAGCCGGATTTTCAAGACCGGTCGTATCTGCAGAACAGATTCCGGCAGAAAAAAAGAATGCTCTGGAAGAGCAGATCAGACAGACGGAACAGACAATTGAAGAGATCCGGGAAGAGATTATATCTCATGTAAAAGACCGTGAGGAGATTAAGATCATCGGCGATTATTACCGGATGCGTGCAGAAAAGTATGAAGTGCTGGGGACACTCCCACAGTCAAAACGTACCTTTATCATCAGCGGTTACGCAGCAAAAGAAGCCGTACCGGCAATTCAGAAAGGAATCGGAGAAGCTTACGACTGTGTGATTGATGTAGAAGAATTAAAAGAAGATGAAGAACCTCCGGTGATTCTTAAGAACAATTGCTTCTCGGAAAGTGTGGAAGGTGTTCTGGAATCATACGGGCTTCCGCATAAAGGAGAAGTTGATCCGACTACGATTATGTCGTTCTTCTATGTATTTTTCTTTGGAATGATGTTATCGGATGCGGCATACGGCGCGATTATCGCAATTGTGTGTCTGGTCATTCTTAAGAAGTTCCCGCGTATGAGCGCAGGTATGAGAAAATCTATGAAAATGTTCATGTATTGTGGACTTTCCACCGTTGTATGGGGAGTTTTATTTGGCGGATATTTCGGAGATGTGGTAGATGTTGTATCCCGTACATTCTTCGGAAAAGAGGTAACGATCAAGCCGCTGTGGTTTGCACCGTTAAATGACCCGATGAGACTTCTGATCTATTCGATGGCATTCGGACTGGTTCATCTGTTCGTGGGACTTGGAATCAAAGGATACATGTTGTTAAAAGACGGAAAGGTACTGGATTTCTTCTGTGATATCGTATTGTGGTACATGTTCCTGATCGGGCTGATCATGATGTTACTTCCGTCAGATATCTTCGCTTCGATTGCACAGACAAAGATCGTGTTCCCGGCAGCACTGGTTACATTGTCAAAAGCGCTGGCAATCATCGGAGCACTTGGTCTGTTACTGATGTCCGGAAGATCGAGCAAGAATCCGGCACTCAGACTTGCGCTTGGAGCGTATGACATCTACAACATCACCGGATGGTTAAGTGATGTATTATCATACTCCAGACTTCTGGCACTTGGACTTGCGACAGGAGTTATCGCATCGGTTGTCAACCAGATGGGAAGTATGCTTGGGAAGAGCGTATTCGGAGTGATCTTATTTATCGTAGTATTTATTGTCGGACATGCAATGAACCTGGCAATCAATCTGCTTGGTGCATATGTCCACACTAACCGACTTCAATTTGTGGAATTCTTCGGAAAATTCTACGAAGGCGGTGGAAAACCTTTCGAGCCGTTTCATGCGGAGACAAAATATGTAGATATTAAGGAGGAAAAATAGATATGAGTATTTGGAATGATATGGGAATGGTATATGCACTTCTTGGTGCGGCAGTAGCAGTATTCCTGGCAGGTGCAGGATCTGCAATCGGAGTTGGTATTGCGGGACAGGCAGCATCCGGAGTTGTAACAGAAGACCCAAGTAAATTCGCAAAAGTACTGATCATGCAGCTGCTTCCTGGTACACAGGGAATCTATGGACTGCTGGTTGGATTCATTACATTATCCAAGATCGGACTTCTTGGCGGCGGCGCAGCAGATATCGATCCTAAGACAGGACTTCTGATTCTTGCAGCCTGCCTTCCAATCGGAATTGTTGGTCTGATTTCCGGTAAAGCCCAGGGACAGACAGCGGCAGCAGCCATTGGGATTGTTGCAAAGAAACCGGATCAGTTCGGTAAAGCAATGTTGTTCCCTGCAATGGTTGAGACATATGCCATCCTTGCACTTCTGATTTCTATCCTTTCAGTAACAGCAATTCAGGTATAGAAGGAGTGTGAAGGACAATGGCTGGATTAGAGAAGATCAAAAGTCAGATCCTTGACGAGGCACAGGAAACGGCGAATGCGAAGATCGAAGATGCGAAAGTACAGGCGGAGCAGATGAAGCATAAGGCGCAGGAAGAGGGAGCCGCACAGGCAGAACAGATCCTGAAGAAGTCGGAAGTGGAAGTTGCCGCACTAAAAGAGCGTGTAAAATCAGCCATCGATCTTCAGAGAAGAACCAGATTTCTGGAAGCAAAACAGGAGATGATCGCTGAGATCATTGAGAAGGCGTATGAAAAGGTTATAAACCTTGCGCCGGATGAGTATTACCAGATGCTTCTGTCGATTCTGGAAGCATATGTACTTCCGCAGGAGGGAGAAATCTATTTCTCCGTAAAGGATCTGGAAAATATGCCGGTAGGATTTGGCAAAGAAATAGAACAGACAGCGCAGGCAAAGGGAGGGAAACTTACTGTAGCCGGAGCTGGCAGAGACAATATTGAAAATGGATTTATTCTTGCGTACGGCGGCATAGAAGAGAACTGTACGATCAGGGCAATGTTCGATGCGAAGCGGGATGAACTGGCAGACATCGTTCACCGGATGCTTTTTGTATAAGATGGAGGGACAACATGAGTGAACAATATACCTATGCGGTCGCAAGAATCCGAGCCCTGGAAGTGTCCCTGTTCTCGGACAGTACCATTGACCAGCTGATTACATGCCAGAATTATGACCAGGCACTGCAGTTCTTAGAAGAAAAAGGCTGGGGGGATACCGAAAGCAGCGGGGATGCGGAAAAAATCCTGACAAGAGAAGAAGAGAAGACATGGGAAGTAGTTAAAGACCTGTCGATCGGAATGGAACATTTCGATGTACTTTCTTATCCGAAGCTTTTTCATAACTTAAAGGCAGCGGTCAAGGAAGTATGTACCGGAGATAAGAACCGGCATATCTATTATGAAGATGTGCGGATCCCCGGAGAAGAGATGCGTAAGATCGTAGAAGACAGAGACTTTGGAAAGCTTCCGGACAGTATGCGGATTGCAGGAGAAGAAGCATACGAGACACTTCTTCATACTGGAGACGGACAGCTCTGTGATGTGATCATAGACCGGGCGGCACTGGATGCCATCTATCAGGCAGGAAAAGAGTCACCGGATAAGATCATACAGGATTACGCAGAATCCACGGTGGCAGTGGCGGACATCAAGATTGCTGTCCGGTCACAGAAGACCGCAAAATCAATAGAATTTATGAAACGGGCAATGGCTGAATGTGATTCTTTAAGTGTGAGCCAGTTATCGAAGGCAGCACTTAGCGGCATGGATGCCATCTGCGAATACTTGAGAGGAACAGCTTACGCAGAAGGTGCGGATGCCCTGGCAGAGTCGCCATCGGCATTCGAAAGATGGTGTGACAACCGGATCATCCAGACCATCAGCCCGGAGAAATATCATGCATTTACGATAGGACCGGTAATTGCCTATGTGATTGCAAGACAGAATGAGATTAAAACGGTACGAATCATTTTATCCGGAAAGTTAAATGAACTGCCGGATGATTCAATCCGGGAAAGGGTAAGGAAAATGTATGTATAAGATTGCAGTATTAGGCGATTACGACAGTATCTTCGGATTTGCAGCATTGGGCCTTGATACATTTGCCGTCCAGACCCGTGAGGAAGCCGCAGAGAAATTACACCAGCTGGCACAGGGAGGATATGGGATCATCTATATCACAGAGAAACTTGCCGCTGAGTTACCGCATGAAATAGAAAAATATCAGGAACAGGTCACACCGGCAATCATTCAGATTCCAGGCATTGCGGGAAATACGGGTGCCGGAGTTAAAGGTGTGAAGAAATCAGTAGAGCAGGCTGTCGGTTCCGATATTATATTTGGCAGCTAAAGGAGGTTGATTCGTCCGTATGAGTACAGGAACGATTAAAAAAGTAGCAGGACCGCTGGTCATTGCAGAAGGAATGCGTGACGCCAACATGTTTGACGTGGTACGTGTAAGCCGCCAGCGTCTGATCGGAGAGATCATAGAGATTCACGGAGATGAGGCATCCATCCAGGTATACGAAGAGACATCTGGACTTGGACCTGGAGAGCCGGTAGAGTCCATGGGTGTACCAATGTCAGTAGAACTTGGACCTGGACTGATCACAAGTATATACGATGGAATCCAGAGACCACTGGATGACATTATGAAGATCTCCGGAAATAACTTAAAACGAGGTGTAGAAGTTGCGTCATTAAAACGTGATAAGAAGTGGGAATTTGTCCCGGTTGCAAAAGTCGGTGACGAGGTAGAAGCAGGTGACGTACTCGGAACTGTGCAGGAGACTATCGTTGTACAGCAGAAGATCATGGTTCCATATGGAGTGAAGGGAACCGTAAAAGAGATCAAAGCCGGAACATTTACCGTAGAAGAAGTGGTAGCAGTGATCGCGACCGAAAAGGGTGACAAAGAACTGACGATGATGCAGAGATGGCCGGTACGAAAAGGCCGCCCGTATCAGAAGAAGCTGCCACCGGTAAAACCACTGGTAACCGGACAGCGTGTTATCGATACATTCTTCCCGATTGCCAAAGGTGGTGTGGCAGCGGTTCCGGGACCTTTCGGAAGTGGTAAAACAGTTATCCAACATCAGTTGGCTAAGTGGGCAGAGGCAGATATCGTGGTCTATATCGGATGTGGAGAACGCGGTAATGAGATGACCGACGTTCTGAATGAATTCCCGGAACTGAAAGATCCGAAGACGGGACAGTCTCTGATGGAAAGGACTGTGCTGATTGCAAATACATCCGATATGCCGGTTGCAGCCCGTGAGGCATCCATTTATACCGGAATTACAATCGCAGAATATTTCCGTGATATGGGATATTCCGTAGCGTTGATGGCAGACTCTACATCCCGTTGGGCAGAGGCTCTTCGAGAGATGTCAGGACGTCTGGAAGAGATGCCTGGTGAGGAAGGTTACCCGGCGTATTTAGGTTCCCGTCTGGCACAGTTCTATGAAAGAGCCGGACATGTGGTATCACTTGGCAAAGAAGGAAGAGAAGGCGCACTTTCCGTTATTGGAGCCGTATCTCCTCCAGGCGGAGATATCTCCGAACCGGTATCACAGGCAACTCTTCGTATTGTAAAAGTATTCTGGGGACTGGATTCCGCACTTGCGTATAAGAGACATTTCCCGGCTATCAACTGGCTGACCAGTTATTCGCTGTATGTTGATAATATGGCGGACTGGTTCAATGAAGAAGTGGCAGCAGACTGGATGGAAGACCGTCAGAAGATGATGACGATCCTTCAGGAAGAAGCTGAGTTAAATGAGATTGTACAGATGGTAGGTATGGATGCCCTGTCACCGACCGACCGATTGAAGATGGAAGCGGCAAGATCCATCCGTGAAGACTTCTTACATCAGAACTCTTTCCATGAGATCGACACTTACACACCGCTTCGTAAGCAGTATCTGATGATGAAACTGGTACTGGCGTTCTATGAGAAATCTGTCGATGCGTTGAACAAGGGCGCAGACATGAACGCACTGATCGCCATGCCGGTAAGAGAAAAAATAGGACGTTATAAATATACTGTAGACGCCGATATCGAAAGTGAATATAAGAATGTAGAAGAAGAACTGGACAAAGAAGTTGCGGCTGCATTCGGGAAGGAGGACTTCTAATTATGCCAAAAGAATATAGAACCATACAGGAAGTTGCCGGACCTCTGATGCTGGTACGCGGCGTTGAAAATGTAGCCTATGATGAATTAGGTGAGATTGAACTTGCAAGCGGTGAGAAACGCCGCTGCAAGGTCCTGGAGATTAACGGAAGTGATGCACTGGTGCAGTTATTCGAAAGTGCAACAGGTATCAACTTAAGTAACAGTAAGGTACGTTTCCTCGGACGAAGCATGGAGCTTGGCGTATCCGAGGATATGTTAGGACGTGTCTTTGACGGACTGGGCCGCCCGATTGACGGGGGACCTGAGATCCTGCCGGATGAAAGACGTGATATCAACGGTCTTCCTATGAATCCGGCAGCAAGAAGCTATCCGGAAGAGTTCATCCAGACAGGCGTGTCTGCCATTGATGGACTGAACACACTGGTCCGTGGACAGAAGCTACCAATCTTCTCGGCATCCGGACTTCCACATGCCAACCTGGCAGCACAGATCGCAAAACAGGCAAAAGTAAGAGGAAACAATGAGAAATTCGCCGTAGTATTTGCCGCTATGGGTATCACATTCGAAGAGTCCAACTTCTTCGTAGAATCTTTCAAAGAGACAGGAGCCATTGACAGAACGGTATTGTTCGTCAACCTGGCAAATGACCCGGCTATCGAACGTATTTCCACACCTCGTATGGCACTGACGGCAGCAGAGTATCTGGCATTTGAAAAAGATATGCACGTACTGGTAATCATGACAGATATTACCAACTACGCAGACGCACTCCGTGAAGTATCTGCCGCACGTAAGGAAGTACCGGGACGTCGTGGATATCCTGGATATATGTACACCGACCTTGCAACCTTATATGAAAGAGCCGGAAGACAGAATGGAAAGAAAGGGAGTATCACACTGATCCCGATCTTAACCATGCCGGAAGATGATAAGACACATCCGATCCCGGACCTTACCGGATACATCACCGAAGGCCAGATCATCTTAAGCCGTGATCTGTACCGCAAAGGCATCAAACCTCCGATTGATGTACTGCCATCCCTGTCCCGTCTGAAAGATAAAGGAATCGGAGAAGGCAAGACAAGAGCCGATCATGCGAACACTATGAACCAGTTATTTGCAGCGTATGCACGAGGAAAAGATGCGAAGGAATTAATGACTATCTTAGGAGAGGCAGCCCTTACCGATATCGACCTGGTATATGCGAAATTCGCAGATGCATTTGAAAAGGAATATGTATCACAGGGATACGATACCGACAGACCGATTGAAGAGACATTGAAGATCGGATGGAAGCTTCTGTCTATGCTGCCTAGATCAGAGTTGAAACGAATTGATGATAAGTTCTTAGACCAGTACTATGGTAAGCAGTAAGCCATGCGCAGATTGATCAGATATGGAATGCAGGTTAACCTGCGTTTCCATATCTGGCAAAATGCATAGGGCGTCAGCCCTCAGCGAGAAGTAGCGAAGCGGATTCGAGCCGGCATGGCGTCCGATATATATAAAAGTAAAGAAAGGAGTGATACTATGGCATCAACCCAGGTAACCCCTACCCGTATGGAACTGACCAGAACCAAGAAAAAACTGGTCACAGCCATAAAAGGTCACAAACTTCTGAAAGATAAACGAGACGAACTGATGCGTCAGTTCCTGGATCTGGTAAAAGTGAACATGGAACTTCGGGAGAAGGTAGAAGCAGGTATCCGTTCAGCCAATAAGAACTTCGTCATAGCCAAAGCAGGCATGGACGAAGCAACGCTGAATACAGCACTGATGGCTCCGAAGCAGGAGGTTGATCTGGAAGTTGGCCAGAAGAATGTCATGAGTGTAGACATTCCTGTATTCGAGACCAAGACCAGAACGGCAGATGCGAATGATATTTATTCCTATGGATTTGCATTTACATCCAGTGATCTGGATGGGGCCGTAAAATCTCTGGCAGATATCCTGCCGGATATGCTAAAGCTTGCAGAGACAGAAAAAGCCTGCCAGCTTATGGCAGCCGAGATTGAGAAGACCAGAAGACGTGTCAACGCCCTGGAGCATGTGATCATTCCGGAAGCGCAGAAGAATATCAAATATATTACGATGAAGCTTGACGAGAATGAACGAAGCACCCAGATCCGTCTGATGAAGGTGAAAGATATGATGCTGGAGGATGCGCATCATTATAAAGAGAGAGAGTAAAAGACTATATTAAAGAAATCCGCAGAGGTAAGCATATTAGCTTGCAGCTGCGGATTTTTTATCGCCTGCGTTTGGAAGAAACTATGGTAACAGACTTTATAGATACAAAGTATGCAAAAAAAATTCAGTGTCAAGCACTTTGTTCCAACATAAGTTTCTTAAATTTCTTGACAAACAACTACTATGTGATACAATATAGTTAAGAGCTACTATAGTATACAAGGTAGGTGGAAATATGTATGATAAATCACAATTAATGAAGGGAACTTTAGAAGGATGTATCTTACAGATTTTATCCGAAACGGTTACATACGGATATGAGATTGTAACAACATTAGAAGAGTTCGGATTTGAAGATGTAAAAGAGGGAAGTATTTATCCATTACTTGTACGATTGGAAAAGAAAGGAATGATTTCTTCAGAATTACGTCCTTCGCCGCTTGGACCGAAAAGAAAGTATTATTCACTGACGGATGATGGACAGGCATATTTGAAGGAATTTATTAAATGTTGGACGGAAGTACAATTATCAGTGAATAGAATCTTGAAAAAGGAGGGGCAACTATGTTGACAAAGGAAAATAAAAAAATAATCCGGAAGATGCGCAAGTATATAAAGACATTTCCGCTTACGGAAAGAGAAATAAATCAGATGGTTGAGGATATTACGGGAATGGCAGAAGAAGCACAGGAGCGCAATGAAGATTTTGGAATCGTACTTGGAAAGCCGGTTCGTGAATTCTGTGATGATTTGATCTATTCAGTGGGAGGAATCAGGGCACCGGGAGGCCGGAAATTGCTTAGAGGAACTTCGATATATTTTCAGATATTGGGGCTTTGGGGGATTGTAGGTTGCTTGATTAATGTCTGCTTTTTAAATGGGGAACGCGTGCATGCGTTATGGATACTTGCTTTTTCAATCGGTATGTGGTATCTGGGACATTACGGGGAGACGAACTGCAATAATACAGAAAAAACAAAGCAGTTAACAGTAGGTATCTCTATCTATATGGGTATTAATCTGTTAATGTATTGTAATGAAATTATTATTGCAATAGATACGGGAAAAGCATTTTTGAAAGAGTCGGATTTTCCACTTATGATTGTTGGGATTATTGTTAATTTTGTACCGGCGATTCTCTATCTGATTGGAGCAAGAAGAAACAGGCAGGAGAACAGATAGAAGTTGAAAGTAGATGACAAGAGATGGGGAAACATTTTTCTTTAAAGGAATAGTATATGAAAGTATTATTGAAAATATTAAAAAAGAATGCGCGTAATAGTATTGTATGTTTTATAAGTACTATTTTAGTTGCAATTATATTATTCGTGTTTCTTGGAGTTAAAGAATTAGTTCTGGGAACAATGAGCATGGAAGAAAGGGTTCGGTCGCAACAAGGAGTTGCGATTCAAACGTACATGTATATATTGTTGTTTATTGGCCTGATTTTGATCAGCTATACAGTAAGCAATTATAGCCGGATAAGAATCAAAGATTATGGAATGTTTATGGTATTCGGAGAAGAAAAGAAAGATATTATCCGGATGATAATTCTGGAATATGGGATTATATGTGGTATTTCGTGGCTGATTGGGTGTGTAGTGGGAACGCCTTTTGTAATTCTTCTTCAGTCTATATTCAGAAAAGAAGGGATTCAAACAGTTCAAGATCCATGCTGGTTTCTAAAGAATATTGGAAGTACATGTTTTTATATGTGTGTTATTTTGTGTATTGCAGTAATCATGAATATAATAAAAATTCAAAACAATTCACTGGCTTCGCTTTTGAATACGGAACAGAAAAGGGGGACGGTTCCGTCTGTTAAAGCAAGTGTGATAGGTGCGGTTGCAGGGCTGATCTGTTTTGTGTCTGCAATCATTCTTTTTTCGACGGTTCCTATGACATATCCATGTATGAAATATGGGGTTCTTTTTTCGCTGACCGGATTATATCTTTGGTTTACTTATTTGGGAAATGTTATATTGCGATGGGTGAAAAAGAAAGAAAAATGGTATGACAGACATATTCTTACGCTAAAAACGTTATATCACAGATTTTCAGAAAATAAAAATATAATTTTAATTGTTTTTATTATTAATGTATTTGTATGGGTGATTGTAAATATCAATATTATAGAATACGGTAATCTTTCTTCCGAGTATTTATGGAAATATCCATATAATTATGTATGTATGACAGAAGAAAAATATACAGACGAAATTCATAAGGTTATAAAAGAACCAGATGAAAAAATAGATGAATATGCGTATATTCCGCTCATAAGCAATGATGGAGGGGAATATGTAGGTATTTCAGAGGATTCCTATAACAAACTTACAAAGAATAAGAAAGAGCATATCAAACAGGGAGAGGTAAAGGCAGTTCTGGAAAAATCAAAACAAGACGATGAAAACATGTTTCAGGATAAATATGTTTATTTAAAAACAGCAACAGGAATGTGTAAATTTGCGATAAAAAAAGAAGTGAAAGAAGTTTTATTTGTTGCTCAACAGTCGGATATTATACGAATTCTGGTTATGAATAATAGTGATTTTGATATGCTTAGATCTGTGCAGAAAAAGAATACGGTTATTATGACGCAGCAAACAGAAAAAGAGACGGCGATTGATGAGGGCAAATTAAAAGCATGTGAAAAGAAATATGGGATAATTGGTTTTTATAAAGGCTCATTGATGAAAGAAGACAAACAGGATGACCTGACAACTCTTATCTTTTACATTTGTATTGGTGCATTTTTGATTATTAGTGGAATAATGATTTTATCTATAAAAATATGGTCAGACATTTCTAATGTAAGTATGAAATATGGATTCTTGAAAAAAATAGGCATGGAGACCAAAGAAATAAAGAAAAATGTGAAAAAGGAACTTTCGCTTTCTTTATGGATCGCATTTATACTTTCGATTGTAATAAGTGGTGGTGCTTTGAGTTATATTACATGGAACGTTGATTGGCTCTTGAAAAAACAGGTGTTGATAACATTTTTTGCACTGTTATTATTCCAGGCCGGGTACATTATCTTATTGAGAGAGTATGGATGGAGACTTGCTAATCAGCAAATTCAGGGTGAAAGAAGGGAAAAGATATGGAAGTGATCAGCGGAGAGAAAATTGTGAAAAGTTACGGTAAGTTTAAAGTGTTAAAGGGTATTAATTTGAATGTACAGGACGGCGAATTTGTAGGAATTATGGGAAAATCAGGAAGTGGAAAGACGACACTTTTGAAAATTCTGGGACTCATTGAATCTGTAACAGATGGGGCACTTTTATACAAGAAAGATGAAATATCAAAACTGTCAGATAAAGAACTTGCGAGAGTACGAAGAGAAGAATTAGGATTCGTATTTCAGGAATTTTATTTGATGGACAGCCTGGATGTTTTTGAAAACATTATGCTGCCTTTCTATATCAGCAAAACGGTAGATGATACCAAAAAAGAAAGAGCGAGAATGCTAATGGATCAATTCGGGATCAGGCTTTTGGAAAAAAAGATGCCAACCGAACTGTCAGGAGGTGAAAGGCAGAGAGTTGCCATTTGCAGGGCATTAATAAATGATCCAGAGATTATTTTTGCGGATGAGCCGACCGGAAACCTAGACTCGAAGTCTGGGAAGATTGTGATTGATGCGTTGAAGGATATTAATGAACATATGGGAAAGACGATCATTATGGTTACACATGACCCACAGATGGCAAGCTATTGTAGCCGGCTGATTCTGCTGAAAGATGGTGTGATATTGGAAGACTTGGAGAATAATAGAAATCAAGAATCTTTTTATCAAGAGATTCTTGGAAAGATGAAAGAGTTGTAGAAGATTCACAAAAATTAAGCATTTCTAAACTACGTATTGAAAACAAAAATCAGGCATGTTATTGTATCAACACACAGATGAATTCTAATATCTGTAATGCATCTATATTTACCAATTCATTTACTTCAAACCCAGATAATCGGGTAAGAATCCAAAATGAAGAATTATAACAAACAGATAATACATGCCTGATAAAAGAAGTTGATTGTATATACTGGTATATATATAAATCCTGTGTTATCATATTTATAAAGATAAACAGTCCTTCTTTACTGGGAATGTATCTGTACAAGAGAGGAGAGCTGTTTATGAACCAACGAAGATCATTAAAAGAATTAAACTTGCTTGACAAATTTCTGTTCGACGAAGCGATGGATGACCCGGAAAATGTTAAGATAATGCTGGATATTATACTGAGTCAGAATACAAAGCTGAAGCATCCGCCACAAACGGAAAAGGAACAGAGAACATCTATGGAAAATCGGCAGATTCGGTTGGATGTTTATGCTATGGATGAAGATGATGTGATATATGAGGTAGAGGCACAAAAAGAGAATACACGTAATCTACCGAAAAGAAGCCGGTTATATCAGGGAATCATTGACAGTAAACTATTACCGCCGGGAGTAGCTGATTTCAACTTATTGAATGAAGTCTTGATTGTGATGATTACGCCATTCGATTTGTTTGGATATGGTTTATATCGTTATACATTTCAGATGAGATGTGAAGAAGTCCCAGAGTTGAAGCTGGATGATGGCGCAACAAGGATATTCCTGAATACCAGAGGAAAGCATCCGGAATTGGTGTCGTCAGAGTTGATAGAACTTTTGAAGTACATGGAGCATAGTACGGATGAGGTGTCAGGGATGTGCGAAAGCAGACGGATTCAAGAAATGCATAGACGGATTTGTCGGATTAAAGCAAGTGAGAAGGCAGAGGTGAAGTATATGCAGACGTGGGAAGAAAGGATACTAATAAAACAGGAGGGAATTGCCGAAGGAGAACAAATCGGAAGATTAAAGGAGAAAACAGAAGTCGTAAAAAAATTGTCTAATAAATTTTCTGTCAAACAAATTTCAGAAATGTTAGAAATTGATATTTCAGAAGTAGAAAATATCATTGAAGAGATACAGAACGAAAAAGCTACTGAAGGATAATGGTGAAAGGTTGCTACCGTAGAAGTACAGGGGCAGCCTTTTTCTCTGTATCAAAATAAGAAATATTAAGAAAGAGGTTATAGAATCGCAAAAAAGAATAGAGTATAATCAAAATTAAGAAATTAAGAAAAGAGGACCAGCCTATGAAATTAATGACAGAATCTATCTATATCGGACATGACATGAAGCGGTTCAACGAGATTCGGGACGCACTGGATCTGGCGAAGATTCCATACAAGCATAAAGTAAGAAATCAGGATTCCGAGTGGCTTTTCCCGGGAAAAGGAACAAAGAGATCCCAGTTTGGAAGTATTGGAGTGGATCAGGATAAGGTATATGAATATGAAATTCTGGTGAGAAAGGAAGATAAAGAAAAGGCAGAAGAATTACTCGCCAGGTAATAAAAGTTATAAAGATGAAAAAGGATATAAGTATATTATGAAACAAGACGGAAAATGGAGATTCGCATATTTCCTGATAAAACGAATCCTCATCCTGTTAATAGAAGCAATCCTCATCCTACTTTCCTATATAGGAAACCTTGTCAACAGACCACTGTTGATTATAGTAATCATCGGATTTGTATATAGCATTATACGCCTGTGTTGTATGATCGGAGACCTTATAAGCCCACCGATACGTAAATGTATGGAATATAAGGGCATGAAAACAGGAAGAGTATTCGACCGTTGGGAGTCCTCAAAAGGAAAGAAAATGAAACATTTCAAACCGGATCAATGGATATACGGAAAATTCAGCTTTCAGATGAAAGATAAACCTTATGGATACATGGAAATCTACTGGACGCTAGACAGCTTATTTCGGTTAATTAATTCCGTAATTTTTATAGAATCCAAGATACGGATAGAATGGCTGAAAGGCCTACGACTGCGGGAAGAAACCGGAATATTAAAAGGATATCTGAAAGGAAATGTATTACAAGAACTGGCAGAAAAAGAAGGCATGGCAGAAGTCATTTATTATCCGTGTTCCGGTATCATAAAAGAGGTAAAAGTTGCCAGACCGAAAACCAGAGATAATCAGGTAGAAGTCTGGCATCAATGGAATAAAAGATACGAATATATGCAAGCGAATCATATCGAGGAAGGAAAGGCGTTTGATTTGGTCTATGAAGGATTAAAAAGAATGTCAAATGGAAAGATTATATACCGGAGCTATGGTGGAAAAGCAGAGCTTCAGAAACTGCAGTTCCAGGAGCTTGATAACAAGGAAACGAAAGAAAAGATATTAAATGAAAAAGAAGTATATCTCATCATAAGCCGTCCGGAGGATAAACAGGTGTTAGAGTTGTCAAAAAGAGCAGAAGAACAGATGCTGGAGCGCAAGATTTGGGAGGGACAATTATATGCGCTGATGCATTTCTTTGGTGGGAACAACGTTGAGATTATGGGAATTACAGAGATTAAGACGATGAAATGGTTGATGAAAGAATGCAGAAGCAGAGGATATGATGTGCAGGAGGTATAATCTTAAGATAATTTATAAGATTATTCAGAATAAAATGCAAAGGGAATATAATAAGGGGTGTTAGGAGGCGTAATATGCTAAAGAATAATAAAATCAAAATATTATGTCTGATTATAATTGGAATCGTATTTTTGTATATATATGGGCCAATTGCCTTCATGAAAGATGGATTAGTAACGAGACAGAGTGTAAATTCATTTGATGAATCATATAATTTAGGATCGGCACGTCGGCATAAATGTACAGATGGTACACATATTTATATTATATATTTTGGAGGGTCAGCACCAAAAGTCAAAAAAGAAATAGTATATCGAAAAAATGAAGGAACACAAAAGCAAATAGTGGATGTTGATACTCAAAAGATTATTCCGGGGTTTTATTATATTTCATGGGATACAAAAAGTTCTGTATACAGAATTGAAACAAGAAAAAAATATTATCTTGTAATACCGTATTGTTAAGTCTTGTTAATTACATGTCATGATAAAAGATGGAAAACATATTGATTAATATTTATTTGTGTGTTAACATATACCAAAGCATATTTCAAAAATTCCAAGGTATATAAAAATAGACATATACCATCTATGATCTAATTACATTTCAGAAATCTATGCTTTTATACCAATCAATTGTAAAAAAGCAGGAGATGACTGAAAGAGTAAAAAGACATTCTCCTGTACACAGGAGGAAACTGAATATGGCGAAAAGAAAGAATCAAAAGAGACGGAGCAAGAAGTATCAGGTAAATAACCGGCAGTTAAAGGCAAAAAGGATGTACAAAGATACAATTTTTAGAATGTTGTATCATAATAAAGAGAATTTGTTATCATTGTACAATGCGGTGAATGAAAGAGAGTACACAGATCCAGAAGAGTTGCAGATTGTTACATTGGAAAATGCGATTTATATGGGAATGAAAAATGATTTAGCGTTTATTATGGATATGAATTTGTATTTGTATGAACACCAGTCAACGTATAATCCGAATATTCCGCTTAGAAATTTATTCTATATTGCAGATGAGTATCAAAAATTAGTGGTTCGGAAATCATTATATTCAACTGCGATACAAAAGATACCAACGCCAAGATTCTTAGTATTTTATAATGGAACAAAAGATGTAGAAGATCGTAGTGAGTTCCGTTTATCTTCAGCATATGAGAATCCAACAGAAAATCCGGATTTAGAGTTAAGAGTGACTATGCTGAATGTGAATGATGGCCACAGTTCAGATCTGATGGAACACTGTAGAACATTAAAAGAATATGCACAGTATGTGGCCAGAGTAAGAAAATATGTGGCGAAACAGGAGGTCTCTTTAGAAGAAGCAGTTACGAGAGCAGTTGATGAATGCATAGAAGAAGGAATTCTGGCAGAGTTTTTATTGAAAAATAAAACTGAGGTGATCAAAGTGAGTATCTATGAATATGATAAAGAGTTTGAAGAAAAGAAACTGCGGAAAGCAGAGTATGAGGCTGGAAGACAGGACGGAATTGAAATCGGAAGACAGGATGGAATCGAAATTGGAAGACAGGATGGAATTGAAATCGGGAAACAGATATTCTTAGGAAAACTAGTGAAAAAGAAATTGGAAAAAGGAAAGTCAATAGAACAGATTGCCGATGAATTAGAAGAAGATATAAATGTCATTCAAAAAACGGCTGAAGAATTAATGAAAAGAAACGAAAAGGATATCCTGAAGTAATCCAAAAACTTCAGGAGATCCACCGTTTGCGTACTGCAAGTATTATTCAGTATGTTAATCCGTAGTATCGCGTCGGATTAATACTGGCGTAATCTGTTTATGAACCGGCTCTTTTAAAGGAGCCGGTTTTCTTTTTTTCATTTCATTCATTTGAAGAACGAGAAGTTCCATAGCAGTCTGTGCGATTTTTTCAATCTGCTGTCCAACAGTTGTGATTGGAAGGATTGCTTCGCTTGCAATAGGAGAATCATCAAATCCGACAATCTGATAATCTTTTGGAAGTTTCCCGTATTTTTGAAATATCAGGTTCAGGAACATGCTGGCATAAGTGTCATTTGCAAGAAAGACGCCTTTTTTTTGTGAGGGATATTTTTTCTCAATTTCGTTAAATATGTTCTTTAGTTGAGTCAGGGTTTCCTGATAAGTGTTTCCAAGATCTCTTTGGATTAATTCGTGAGCAACATGATGTTCGTTACAGATATCTTCAAATCCCCGGATACGGCCATAGGTTGGAAGTGTATCTGGGAATATGGAATTGATGTGTAAAATAACATCACATTTATTGCGTATCAATAAACTGGTTGCCTGAACTCCGCCAAGATAGTTGTCTGTAGATACACTGCAGACATGGTCGCATTCGCGTTCGATGGTAACAACTGGTAATTTATAAGAAGCAAGTTCCTCGGAAGAAATAGTATTGCTTAAAACAATGAGTCCTTCGATCTTATAAGCCATCAGTTCATGAATATATTTTTCTTCAATCTCCTTTTTATTATTTCCAATGAATACAAGAAATTTATAATTATACTTTTCGTAAGTGGAAAGTAACTGGTTTAACATCTCAGAGTAATAGTGGAGATACAGGTTGGGAATGATAATTCCAACAAATTCACTTTTCCCATTAGCCAGTACTTTGGCGAGCTTATTTTCCTGGTATCCAAGGACATCCAGTGCATGAGCGATTTTTTCCTGATTTTCAAGAGTCAGAGAATCCGGATTATTAAAATATCTGGAAATGGTAGTTTTTGAAAAGCCGGTATAAGCGGCAATATCTGCAAAAGTTACTTTTTTCTGTTTCATGTAAATCCTCTTTCTTATTATAGATATTATCAGTATAGCAAGTGTATTGAAAAAAATCAAACATAAAATAACCAGTTAAGTAACCGGTAACTTTTTCTTCGAAATCTATTGACAAGTAAGATTCTGGATAGTATTATGAACATACAAAGTAACCGGTTACTTAACTGGTTACGCAATCGTGAATCTGAAAGGAGAAAGCTATGAAGAAACGAACAGTAGGGGTACTGCTGGCAGCATTCTTTGCAATGGCATTGACGGGATGTGGAGATAAACAACCGCAGCCAGGAGAAGTAAAGGGATATGACAAAGGCGAAGAATATCTTTCTATCTGGGTACATTCGATTGAAGATACAGAAGAAGGACAGTGCTACAGGGAAGCTGTAGATGCATTTAACAAGAAATACGATGGGAAATATTTTGCAGATATTGAATTTATTCCACGAAATGACAGTGGTGGAGGTTATTCTGATAAGATTAATGCGTCGGTCATGTCGGGAGACTTGCCGGATGTTCTTACTGTTGATGGACCGAATATTGCAGCGTATGCGGAGAATGGAATCATCCAGCCGCTTGCAAAACTGACGGACGAAGAAAAGAGTGTATATCTTGATTCGATTATTCAGCAGGGAACATATAATAATAAGCTTTATGCACTTGGAGCGATGGAATCGAGTGTGGGGCTTTATTATAACAAAGACATCCTTGCAGAAGCAGGTGTGGAAGTTCCGGATGCGGATCACCCATGGACATGGAGTGAATTTACAGAGGTGTTAAAGAAAGTGCAGCCTGTAGTAGAGAAGAAAAAAGGATATGCACTGGATATGACATTCCCGACAGGAGAGTCTACGATTTATTATTACGCACCATTCTTCTGGTCAAATGGCGGTGATTTTGTAAGTAAAGATGGACTGAAGGTGAATGGTGTATTCAATTCAAAAGAAAATCTGGAAACAGTAAATTATTTCAAATCGCTTCTGGATAACGGATATATGTCTAAAGTACAGATCACAGACCTGTTCGAAAGCGGAAGAGCGGCATTTAAGTTCGACGGGGCATGGGAAGTAAATACAATCTATAATAACTATCCGGACATAAATCTCGGAGTTGCGCCATATGTAGTCTCCGATAACTGGGATGGCGAAAGATATACACCAACCGGTTCCTGGGCATTTGCGGCATCATCAAAGACGAAGAAACTAAAAGGTGCAACAAAACTGGTACAGTGGATGAGTGGTGTAGAAAGCGGAAAGCGTCTGTGGGATGAAAGTAAGAGTTTCCCATCTACATATGAAGCATTTGAAAGTAGTCCAATTTTTGAAGAGGATGAAAATTACAAGGCTTTATATCAGCAGCTTAGTAAATATGGACATCCAAGATCAAAGACACCTGTATATCCACAGGTTAGTGCATCGGTACAGGAAGTACTGGAGAATTCGGTACTCACCGGTAATGATGCGAAGACAGAACTGGATAAATCTGTAGAAAGGATTAACGCAAAATTAAAGCGTTATGTGATGAAATAATGAAGAAAAGAACAGAATCCATTATGGGAATGGCGTTTTTTGGACCGGCACTTGTGTTACTTACGATATTTTTATTCCTGCCGATGATCCTGACATTGATTTTCAGTTTTACTGATTTCTTTGCTTTAAATCCGGGACTGACACATTTCGTCGGGCTGGACAACTACATTCAGATCTTTAAAGATGATGTGTTTTCACAGGCATTTTTTAATACCGTGAAGTTTGTGATCATTATTGTTCCGTTACAGGGAATTGGAGCACTGGTGCTGGCACTTCTGATTAATAAAGTGACGCATTGTAAGAAGTATTTCAAGGTGGCATTCTTTGTACCGGTGGTCATGTCACTTGCCGTTGTATCAACGCTGTGGATTCAGATCTACAGCCCGGAAGGAATTATGAATGCAATCCTTTCTTTCTTTGGAATTGATGCACAGCCATTCATCAACAGTGCCAGTCAGGCACTTCCATCCATTGCGATCATGAGTGCATGGCAGGGAATGGGATATCAGATGATCATCTTCCTTGGAGGAATCCAGGCGATCAATCCGGCACTTTATGAAGCGGCCGAGATGGATCATGCAACACCGTGGCAGAAATTCAAAGACATTACCCTGCCGGAATTGAAACCATTGTGTGTGTTCGTACTGATCACGATTACAATTGGAGCGTTCCGTATGCTGGTACAGCCAATGGTTATGACCGGAGGAGGACCATCGAACTCAACATATACGGTTGTGTATGATATATATGAAACAGGTACTGTTAACTGGGAAATTGGACTGGCATCTACAATGGCCATTGTATTCGCATTCTTTGTAATGATACTGACCGTGATCCAGACAATCGCAACAAGAGATAAGGAGGATCAGAATGTTAACAAAAAAGCAAAAAAGAAATAATTGGATACTGACGGT
>ERZ808240.924-NODE-924-length-37495-cov-8.876122_pt1 | contig 37495 bp, 35 predicted proteins | sample MGYA00521084_ERZ808240 | MGnify/ENA primary metagenome ERZ808240 (study PRJEB31516, sample SAMN03275571) | gut metagenome | biome: mammalia-associated habitat; material: feces | host: Papio cynocephalus | place: Kenya | collected 2012-08-06 ... | reverse complement strand
ATCTACCACATTCTACTCACTTTTCTGAGGGCTAAGTGAGAAAGTCAGGATTTTAGAAGAATCTTCTTTGTAAAAAAAGAAGAAATGAAAAAAGGGCATTCTTTCTATAGAAGAACGTCCAGTGAAGCAAAAAGAAAACTCCGGTTTCCCGGAGTGTTAATCAAGATGGTGGATCATTAGGGACTCGAACCCTAGGCCCACTGATTAAGAGTCAGTTGCTCTACCAACTGAGCTAATGATCCATAAACTAGCTTGTTAATTATACGGCTTGTCTTTCTCGATTGCAAGTGAAATCTTAATTCTTTTGCAATTTTCTTTATATGCAAGGCATCTGGATCCCATAAGGGAAACCAGATACCCTGATTCTGCAGTAATCAACTGGATATAGAATCTTTTCTTCTCGTATTCAGTCATTTGTCGGACGATCCGGAACAATATGATGTTTCCTGCATCTGGCTTCATAGGATTCCTTGGCACCGACCTGAATGATCGGATCATTGTATTTTGCCGGTTTTCCGTCAATCAGCCTCTGTGTTCTCGTAGCAGCACATCCGCAGCAGGTACAGACCGCCGTCAGTTTTGTCACAATCTCGGCACGGGCAAGAAGCTGGGGCATCGGGCCGAATGGTTCTCCCCTGAAATCCATATCGAGTCCGGCGACAATGACACGTATGCCCCTGTCTGCCAGGGATTCACAGATAGAAACGATATCATCGGAAAAGAACTGAACCTCATCGATGGCGACGACCTGAGTATCTGGTTTGACAAGATCGATGATGGATTTTGCGTCTTTGATGGCATATGCCTCATACTTTTCTCCGTCATGGGAAGCAATGGCTGTCTTGTCATAACGGTTGTCGATGGCTGGCTTGAATGCCACGATCTTCATCTTCGTATAGGAAAGAGTCTTGATTCTTCGAATCAGTTCTTCGCTTTTTCCGGCAAACATCGGCCCCGTAATGACTTCAATCCATCCCTTCTGTAATTCTTGATACATGATAGATACCCCTAAATCAATTCTGAAAGCTAGACTATTATACTGAAAGAACCGGTAAAATTAAGATGAAAATCACTTACATGAAAAGGACTATGGGCATCCTTGCTTTTTTATTAAAATCGTTTGTTTCAAGTTTATATATTTCTTCAGTCTTGTCTTAAAAGTCAAACAAACTAACGCCTTCTACCAGTTTCACTATTGCAATTTACTTTTATAAAAGAAATCATTCTTCTCCATCATCGATCTTTTGTGAATTTTCACGATTCATACAGAAAAAAAGAAAACTCATTTCTTTTTTTATATCTACAAGAACTGATATTTTGTATAATAATTCCAAAGGAGCTACATATTATGGCAAAATTAAAAGGTACCGTATTGACAGTCAAAGATGGAAAGTTGCTTGTTCTCTCCGAAAACAAATACTATATCGTAAAAGGCGAGGCAAATGACGGAGACATCGTCGAATTCGAAAGCAATGATTCCCTTCCGATGCCGTCTTACATGTTCGCAATCGCTGCCATGGAAGAAGAGAATCTCGATGAGACTCTCGATTTCATCCAGAAGCAGTGGTTCAAGAAATAAGGATGAAAACAGGCTGCTTTGCAGCCTTTTCTTGTTTTATGGAAACAGAATTCTCTAATTTTCCCGATGGCTGGAACGATTTTCTAAAAGAAGAAAAATCACTTTCCTACTTCAATAGCCTTGTTTCACATCTTGCCGAAAGCTATCAAAACGAAGATGTGACGCCAAAAAAGGAAGACATCTACAGAGCTTTGTCTTTTGTCAATCCAAGTCAGGTAAAGGTCGTCATTCTCGGTCAGGATCCCTATCCGACCAAAGGTGTAGCAAACGGTCTTGCTTTTTCGGTATCGGAAAATACCAAGCTTCCTCAATCCCTCAAGAACATCTATAAGGAACTTTTCTTCGAATATGGTTATCCTATTCCGGAGAGAAACGGCGATCTTTCCTGTTGGGCAAAGCAAGGGGTCCTGCTTCTGAACACTTCTCTGACGACTCTGGTCGGAAAGCCGAACGGAATGAAGAAAATCGGATGGACTATTTTCACTGACCATCTTCTTGAAAAGCTTTCCGATTCAAATGACCACAAGAGGATTTATCTTCTTCTTGGAAACGAGGCCATGAAAAAAGAGAGTCTTCTGAACAAGGAAAACTCTCTTATCATAAAAGCCGTACATCCTTCTCCTTTAAGTGCATCCAGAGGCTTCTTCCACTGCGGGTGTTTTAAGGAAGTAAACCATTTGTTGAAGGAAAACGGACTAACCCCGATCAATTGGGAAATCGAGGATTCCCGGATTTCTCTTTTCTAGACATCAAGCCAATCATTGACATACTGCATGCTTCTTCTTCCGAGAGGAAGCTTTTTCAGTTCCACTCCGTGTTCGTAAAGCGGAGTAAGAACGGACTGCATCATGACATCCTGATACATTTCCTCGTCTTCCATCATCTTCTCGATGAAGGCAAAGCAGTGTCTGATTTCTTTTTCGTCCTTTTCTTCGATTTTCCGTTCCAGATATGGGACAAAGATTTCTTCATAGAAAGAATAGGCTGGAGTATCGAGGTCGAAGGTTCCATCCTTGATTTTCAGATAGTTCTTCTCCAAATATGGAAATTCCTTCAGAAGAATATTGTTCAGAGGATCTTTCTTCATTTCTCTTTGGAATATTCCTGATGTGTTCCGTCTAGACCTACGGTATCCAAAATCGGAAGAGAAACGACAATACCCATGCCCTTTGTCTTGATGCCGGCCTCATCATATACCGCCTTCATAACGGCATCCTTGGTATCCTTGGGAACGACGATGAAGACCATTTCCTTTTCCGGCTGTATAACAATGCCGTACTCTTTTGCGAGATCCGGATTTCCTGTACCTCTTGCTACGGTTATGGTTCCGCCCTTGGCACCTGCCTTTCTGGCAGCTTCCATCACAAGATCGGTATTTCCCTTATTGACAATAGCTAGAATGAGGGAGTATTCGTTCTTATCCTTATGAAGATCTTCCTGTCCCTGTGTCACGATTTCTTTCTTCGTTTCATTCATTTTCTTTTCCCTCACTTCGCGATTCTGATCCGACAGATATTTATAGACGGAAATGCCGCAGACTCCATCAAGCAAAGAGGCAAACATAATGCCTTTTGCCTCTTTGGAAATGGCAAATCTCTGGTAGGCGATGTTCTTCATTTTCTCGACATCCGATACCCTGGCAATCGATAGGACAATGTCTTTTCTTGTCTCGATGACGCCGAGGACATTGACGACTTCCTGAGGCGGCATCGAATATCCAAAGAGAACCATAGAAAGAGAGGCGCCAGCTTCTTCATACTGATTCACGTAATAATTCGCCTGATTTCTATTTACGATTGTGACTACCATAGCAAGAGAATCCGTTTTTTCTCTCTTGTCATAGGGGGCTCTTTGCACATTTTCTTTTTTATCGCCCGTCTGACTTTTTCTTTTCTTTCCAAAAAACATAGTCGTTTCCTTTCTTTAGCATGGAAGATGGATGACCTGACTGTCGTCTTCTTCGAATACAGCACGAAGAGCCTTGCGATAGGCAAACTTAGTTCTGACCACTGAACTGATACCGACAAGTTCCATACAGATAATTGGAAGGATGGACATGATACCGACAATACCAAACCCGTTCCTGAGAATCATCTCACCGAAATTCGGACTGGAGGAATATAGACATTTCGCATATCCGATGAACATCGGAAGAAAGAAACAACTGGCCATTGTTCCTGTAGCAACGCCTGCACTATCGATTGCGATGGAGACAAAGATATCCGGTGAAACAAAGGCTAGTGCGAGAGCAAGAAGCATGAGTGGAACAACAAAATATGCCATGTCAATATTGTAGGTCGTACGAATGGAATTCAAAACAATGGCAATACCGGTAGACATACAAAGGGCAACGAAGATGGTTGGTTTGTTGATGCTTCCTCTGGAAACTTCGCTGACCTGATCGGCAAGCACATGGACGCTGGGTTCGGCAAGCATGGAGATAAAACCGAAAAGGAAGCAGACAAGAAGGACTTCCCAGAGTCTTCCTTGAGAGGATACGGAAGCAAAATTCTGACCGAGGTTGTAGGCAACAGACATCAGTCCCGCTTCTGCAGCAAAGAGGAACAGAACAAGGCCGACATAAACATAAACAAGGCCGATGATGATAGACCAGAATTCTTTCTTATGAAGTTTAAGGAAGATATTGTAGCCTAAAAAGAAAAGAAGAATCGGAAGAATGGAAATACCGACATTGATGGCGTTTTCCTTCAAAGCGGTAAGATAGGCACCGCCGATCGTATTCCACCCCTCGATTTGATAAAAGAGCGACGGAATACCCAAACTCTGGTTCCCGCCATTCACTGCTTCGCCAAGACTGTTTTCGACATTGCCGATACCCAGCTTCTTCAAAACTACAGAAAAGCAAGTGACAGCTAAAACCGTACCAAGTGAACAAAGTCCAGAGTATCCAAAGGAATCATCTTCGGCATTGCTTCCACCTAATACAGAAGCAACTCCGACACCCAAAGAAAGAATGAAGGGAACAGTAACCGGACCAGTCGTCACACCACCGGCATCGAAAATGACAGAGAAGAAATCCTGGTCTGCCAAGGAAGCAAGCATAAAGACCAAACCATATCCCAAGGCCAGCCAATATTTGATGCTTTTATCGAAGATGACTCTCAGAATCGCAATCATCAAAAAGATGCCTACACCGACAGCACTGACTGCAACAAGAATCCATTTCTGAACGATGTTTGCCGGAAAAAGTCTGCTTGCCAATACCCCTAAGTCAGGCTCAGCCATCGTCGCCAGGAAACCCATCAGCAATGCAATAACCAAAAGGAGAATCAAAGACTTTCGTTTTGTCAGGGTTTTTCCTACCAATGATCCGATTTTTCCGGTTGATTTTTCAGCACCGATGTTAAAGAATGCCATTCCAACAATCAACGGAACGATAGATAAGAGAAAAGAGACGAGCACTGGTCCGAAACGATTCGGATAAACGCTGACATTATCCGGAGCAAAATCCGGAGAGACAAAGGTTAGTACGATAATAAGAAGAGCAATCGGCAGAACCGAAAAACACCCTTCTTTTATCTTAGAGATGAATTCTTTTTTCATTTAAACTCCCCTAAAACAATATACCTTATTATTTTAGCAAATATCGCTTTTCTTTTCTCGAATTATCGCAATTCTTTGAAGATAAGGAAAGATTCGTATACAAGATAGATAACACGCCATCCTAAGGACAAGATCTATCCAATCATATTAAAAGCAAGTTTTTGTTTGTCTTTTCGGCAATAATGGGTAAAATATTTGCGTTATGAAAGAAAAAATACTGATTTCAGCCTGTCTTCTTGGGCAGAAAGTCCGCTATGACGGAAAATCCAAGGAAGTAAAAGGCCTCATCGAGCTAACCAAATATTATGATGTGATCCCGATGTGTCCGGAATGTTCCGGCGGACTGAAGATTCCACGTGTCCCCAGTGAAATCGTCGGAGATAAGGTCCTAGCAAAAAACGGAAGGGATGTCACATCCAATTATCATGACGGCGCCTATATGGCTGCAACCATCTGCAAGCTCTACAATATCAAATTAGCTGTTTTGAAAGAGCGCTCCCCAAGCTGTGGAACTCATTTCATCCATGATGGTTCCTTTACCGACAAAGTAATCGAAGGTCAGGGTATCACAGCAAGAAAACTCGCATCAATAGGTGTAAAATGCATCAATGAAAACGAAGCTTTGGAGCTTCTTAATAAGCTCAAGGAAGAGAAGAAATAATTAGGTTATGGTTGGGTTTCAAATTTCATCGATTCCGATCAAGAATCGCTATGTTTTGGCACCATTGGCCGGATTCACTGACTATTCAATGCGCAAGATGTGTGCCGACTATGGAGCCGGGTTGGTTTATTCGGAGATGGAATCCTGTGATTCCATTCTTTATGGAAGCAAGGCAACAATTGAAGATCTTGAAGCAACGAAATTAGACAAGAAGACCTGTCCCGACAGTAAGCTTGCCTTGCAGATTTTCGGTGGGAAAAAGGATATCGTACTTTCAAGTATCCCTGTTTTCGAATCCTATGGGGATTATGATTTTCTCGATTTCAATTGCGGATGCCCAGTACCAAAGGTTCTAAAACAAAAAGCGGGATCTGGTTGGTTGAGAAGGCCTGAAGAGATGATTGATCTTCTTACGGAAATGGTAAAAATATCCAAAAAACCCGTCTTAGTCAAAATCAGACTCGGATTCGACCATATCCTAGATATTCCAGCTCTTTGCAAAAGAATCGAAGAAGCAGGAGTAAAAGCCATCGCCATTCATGGAAGAACAAGAAACGAGCTTTTTCAGGGGCCTGTCCATTATGATGAAATCAGAAAAGCCAAAGAGGCCTGCACTATTCCGATTATCGCAAACGGTTCCATTGATGAGACAAACGGTCTAGACATTCTCAAACTGACTAACGCCGACGCCATCATGATTGGTCAGAGAGCCATAGGCTATCCGAAGGTGTTCGATGATTTGATTCGGGAAGAAGAAAATCAGCCCTGCAAGGAAAACTCTCTTTTACGCCAAGTCGAGGATCTGAAGAAGCATCTGCAGCTCATCTTTTCTCTCAAGGATGAAAGAAGGGCGAGCGATGTAATGCGTGGAATATCAACCAGATACATCAAAGGCTACGACAACTGTTCAAGCATACGAAGTCAGCTTGTCCATTGTAGAAACCTAAACGAGTATTTTTCCGTTTTGGATTCCATTCATTTTTCGTTCAGTAACGAATAGGCATAAAAGGTCATCGCTCTGGCACATCCATCCAGATTATTGTAATCGAAATCTGCTTTCTTCCAAGAATCATAGATATCGGCCAGTCCCATAAAATAATATTGTTCGATGAATTCCTTTTTCGTTCGATTGTTGCATTTTTTCATCAGCCTCTGTTTTATATCATCGGTAAAACCGGCATTTGTTGTTCTCAGCTTGATTTTTCCTTCGACGAGAAAAAAAGATCTGTTTCGATAAACGTATTCCAATATCTGTTTGCAGCTCGAATAGCAGGAATAAACATCATGGATACTCTTCATACATTCTTTTACCTTTGCCTCAAAAGGCATAATATAAAAATTCAGGATATCCTCGAATAATTCTTGAGTATGACTATAACAAGAATAAATCGTCGTCCTGCTGATTCCAGTCGCCTTGGAAATCAGTAAAAAATTCATTTTCTCTACATCATGTTTTTTCAAAAACGACAAAACGAAGTCGAAGATTTTGGATTTTGTTTCTTTTTTCACAAGATCCTCCTATTTCAATTGAACACTTTTTAAAACTTTTGTTCTTCAAATCAATTTTTTCTATTATATACTTCTTTCAACAGAAAGGATATATGAAATGTTGCCGAAATTATTATTACTGACAATGTCTATTAACTTTATCATGCCGACAGAAGGATTAATCTGTGAACATGAAAAACCCTTTAATACAATTTGCTCCGAAAACGAGCTCTCTCTCCTCTCCGAAACCAATCATGAGAAGGCAGACGGCTTGAAATATTACTGGGGTTATAACAACGAGAAAGCCTCTGACAAAGAATCGGGATACATTTATTTTGATTTCGATTCTTATTATCAAGAATTCACAAATATTTCTCGACTTTATCTTCTCAATATCAAGGTCAAATTTACGTCTGGATATATTGCATGCCAAAATAAGGAATCTGGTTATAGTGACATGTTTGATTTAGACAAAGGATTTGTTCATGTTGCTGCAGTTAACAATTTCAAAGACAAAAACGACACTTCTTCTAGCGTTAAGCTTTTAGCATCCTGGCCAGATAGTTCAAAATCAACATCAACGATATCATCAGCCTATAGTGTCAATTACTCATCTAATTGGGACAATTACTCAGAGCTTTCATGGCCAGCAGGCGTCAAAGCAAGTGTTTCCAAATCGAAAGGATTATCTATTACAATAGACCATTCAACAACAATCACTACTGATGAACCTGTCGTATCTACACAAACAAGTCCGAAAAATAATCTAGAACAACAGTGGAATTATCAATACAAAGCTTTAGGAAAAGCTACTTATACTCTTGATACCTATTATCTACTGGAGGTCAAAAACGATGCTATCGGCTTCGATACCTACGGATTTGTTTTCGACCTATATATTAATATGTCGAATGTTCAATGGAAAAATTGTTGGTGGGAATCTCATAATGAACATGATTATTCGCTTAGAACTTATTTAGGTTTGGGAAGGAACCCTGGAAAATGAAATTAAAACAATTATCAAATCTGTTCTTGGTTTTAGCAGCAGCTCTTCTTCTTGGCGGAAGCATCACTTATGGAATACTGGACGCAAATTCCAGACCTGTTCCGCCTGCCGTATTGTTCCTGGTATTAGGTCTAATCTTTGCCCTTGTCTCTTTTGTCCTTATTTGCATAAACAAAGACAGCAAATAGATAGTTTCATTTTTTTCGATTTTTTGACAGTGATGCTTGCTTTGAATTCAAAGCAAGCATCACTGTTTTTCTTTTATGTGACCAAGAAGTATACTTCATTTCTTCATGTATACAAGTTCGGTTATTTTCCGATAGTTATGGGCAAATTGAGCAATACGCGTAAGTAGTGAGCAAATTTCAATCATAATTTGCGCATTTTGTGTTGCTTACGATATCCATTTTAGCTAAAATATATTTGTTTTGGAGGTGTGTATGAGTTCAAGAGACAGAGACGCAGAAATCCTCAAGCTCCTCGAGGAAAGTCCCTCTCAGTTTGTCTCCGTGGAAAGCCTGTCCGAATATTTCAAGACAAGTGAATCCACGATTCGAAGAGACTTGCAGAGAATGGGTGCTCAACACAAGATTCTCCGTGTCCATGGTGGAGCTGCCAGTCTTCATTTTTCCGGCAACTTCAAATTCGAGCGTCTGGACAGGGAATACTTGGAAAGAGAGAGAACGGAACCTGAAGTAAAGAAATATATTGCAAGCCAGGCCGCAAAGTTCGTCAAGGAAGGAAGCTGTATCTATTTGGATGCATCAACTACCGTAGCCAGCATGATCCCTTACCTTCCCTCTTTCAAAAACACATACTATGTTACCAATTCGCCTGCCTTGGCACAGAAGATTGCCGAACGTGGGCTCACTGCCTATGTGACTGGCGGAGAACTGAAACTAACGACCAACGCCTTCATCGGACCTTATGCCATTGACTTCATTTCAAAATTCAACTTCGATGTCGGATTCTTCGGTACAAACGGCATCCATCCTCAGGCAAAATTCACAACTCCCGACCCTCAGGAATGTGCTGTAAAATCCAGTGCATTGAACAAATGCTATCAGGTCTTCATTCTAGCCGATCACAGTAAGTTCGACAATATCGCTACTGCGACATTCTCTGACTTCTCGAGGCCGACTTTGATTACCGACCATATCGACAGCAAATACCAATCCCTCATCAAAGCCATCGAAGTAGATATTCCAGATGAAATCAAAGAATAACAAAAGAGGAAACTAAAATGATTTATTCACTTACGATTGCACCATCCATCGACTATACCTTGGATCTCAACGGAAAGGAACTCCGTGTCGACGGAATCAACCGTCCTTTGGCAAAAGGCTTCTCCATCGGAGGAAAAGGAATCACTGTCTCCAGAATGCTCAAGAACCTGAGAATCGATTCCATTCCGCTTGTCGCAGCCGGAGGAGACAATGGTGAAACCATCAAGCATATGGTTGGCAAAGAATTCGACAAAATCATCTATCTTCCGACGGAATCCAATTCCAGAATCGACGTTCTCATCACAGGTCCGGATACTGATTTGAGATTCGATCCGGCTGCTCCGAAGATTCGTGAAAGCGGACTGAAGAAGCTTTTCGAGTATTTCAAGAAGCATCTGAAGGCCGATGATATTGTCATCATGGCAGGATCCCTTGGTCAGGAAGACAAGCATTTGTACCAGAAGATCATGGATGAATGCATCAATCCCAGCGGTGCTAGGACGATTCTCGATACCGTCGATGATGCCTTAATCAACGCCCTCCCTTCCAAGCCATTCATGATCAAGCCGAATGACGAGGAACTCGGAGACCTCATCGGAAAGAAGATGGAATCCGACGAAGACATTCTCAAAGGCGGAGAAGAGCTCAAAAAGAAGGGACCGAAGACCGTTATGGTCACCTTAGGAAGAAGAGGAGCCTACTACTTTGCAGAAGACGGATCCATCTATCATTGCTCCAATGCAGTCGGTAAACAGATTTCTGCTGTCGGCGCCGGTGACAGTTCCATTGCCGGTTTCATCAAAGGATTAAGCGAAAACAAATCAATCGAGGAAACGCTGAAATATTCTATGGCTGCCGGTGGTGCCACTGCTTTCAGCGAACATCTTGGATCCTACAAACTTTGGAAGTCTCTAATTCCACAAATCAAGGTCACCAAGATCAAGTAATCGTATTCATTCTCGGCTTAATAAAACCAGCAACAAAAGTTATGAGTGCCACAAGATAAAACAGTGGCACTTTTTAAATTTATCAAAATAACATCGTTGTTTAAACCACAAACACAATCCATTCAAAGTTAAAAACATTACACAGTCATATTTAAATTGTTAATAAGAATTCCTCAATTTTTCTACTATATAAACGAATAAATTATATGAAGTTATCTTCGAACTCCATATTTAGAATCAGTTCTTATTCTTTCTTCAATTGTTTTCTCAATGTATCTAGCCTTATGATTTGTACATTTTCTTTTGTCTTTGTCGTATTAGATAAAACAGTATGCGGTCTGATGATAATATAATCCGCATCAAGAGGATTTCTTACTATTGTAGCGCCCTTTTTTCTTAGTTCTTTTCCGAATTCATACAAACAAGAAAAATCATCTTCAAACAGAAGATAATTAAAACAGACATTCTTCTTATAATATCTTTCATCGTAGCTATCCAAGGACGGGTAGACAGAATTGACCTCTATATAAAAATTATCAATTTCTTTTGACTTTTTTCTTTTCGCTTCTTTGACTTTTCTTCTCTTTTCCGCGTCTTCCAAAAACATGGGTATGTCCCCATAGGCGTCCTTATATTTTTCGATTGCCTCGTTGACGGTCATATTGTTTTGTTCTAACAGTTTCTTGAATACTTCCATAGTCATGAAAGCATCATCGTCGCTTTCATGGTAAGTATAGGATTTTAGTCCGTACTGATCAATCAGATGATCAAGTCCGGATGGATTCTTCCTTTGATAGAGGCGTTTTTCAAAGGCCTGGATGTCAAAGAAAGAGAAATTGAACATCGGAAGATTATATCTTTTGCAAGTATAAGTCAGATAGGAGATATCCTGTTTGACGGCAAATCCAAAGGCAATGATTTCTTCTTTAGTAAACAGATTCTTTATTTCCTGATAATAGTGCGGGAAGGTATGACTCCATTTGAAACGGAACAGAGGATAGGCTAATTTGATTCCATTTCCGCTTTTGGCATTTCCAAGATAGAAGGGAGCATCAGGATTGATGATGATGTCTTTTTTCTTTAGAACCTGAAAACTTTCATCGGTAATGACATATCCGAGAGAACAAATCTTCCCTTCTCCCTGAAGGCAATTGGCACATTCGCAGTCAAAGAACACATATTTCATATCTTCTTTATTGTATAACAAACTTAATGAAAACAAAGGTGTTTATCATACATATTCCAAAAAAGTGTTGTTTTGATTGATTGAAAAAAGAAAGCTTTACGATACAATAAAGGCATGAAAAAAGAAAACCTGTTCAACAATATCAAAGCTGTAATCTTCGACCTAGATGGAACTCTGATGGATAGTCTTGGAATTTGGAACAAAATCGACGAAGATTTCTTCCATATGCACAATATGGATGTTCCAAAAGATTATCAAGACAAGATTGCCCACATGAATTTTATGGAAATGGCCCATTTTACCCATGACACCTATGGGTTTAAAGAATCTCCGGAAGAAATCGCAAAAATCTGGACAGATATGTCTGTTCAAAGCTATAGCCATACAATACAGGCAAAGCCTTTTGCCAAGGAATTCGTCAGGAAACTGAAGGATTCCGGATATCCGATCGGCCTTGTCACAACAAATAAACGCATCCTATATGAATCCTGTCTGAAGAACAACGGAATGTGGGAATATTTTGATTCGGCATTAGATGTAAACGATCTGAATACCAGCAAAAAGGAACCAACATGCTATAAGATCATGGCCGAAAGACTGAAGGCCGACATCTCTTCCACCATCGTGTTCGAAGATATACTGACCGCCGTAAAAACATGCAAGATTGCCGGATTCAGGACCGTAGCCGTAAAGGATGATGCATCAAAGAAAGATCTTGCCGCCATTCTTTCCTTTGCAGACTACTACTTGGAAAGCTATCGGGAATTTCTTCCTCTCGAATTTAAAAGGTAGGATTGACTAACTACACTATCAAAGTCTAAACTATACTCGCTTGAGGGAGTAGTTGTCGCCATAGGCGAGGCTATGTCAACATCATGACCGTTCCGGTCTGGCAAAGTCAGAAATAACGAGACTTAAGCAGAGAATTGCCGAATGAGGTAGATTCTCTGCTTAAGTCTCTTTTTTTAGCCCCAAGCCCCATTGGAGGTATCGATATGTGGTGGATTTATCCGGTCTATTTTCTTGATTTGATTGCAATGATTGCTCTGTCTTTCCTGCTCGGAGATCTCGTCGACAAGCTGGACAAGAAGACCAAAATATCCGGAGCTTTCATCGGCGGTGTCCTTCTTGCTGCCGTCACCTCTCTTCCGGAGCTGTTTACGGCCATATCCAGTATCTTCTTGGTCAATGAACCGGAATATGTCGTCGGCGATCTATTGGGTTCCATTGTCTTCGACATTGTCTGTCTTCTTCTAGAAACAGCATTGTTTGTCAAGAAATTCAAGGAAGCCAAGCTCGGAAAATTCCATCTTATCAATGGTCTAGCCTGTCTATTGATGTATATCCTTGCCGCTTATGCATTCTTCGCCCCCAAGAACATGCAGCTAATGCTCGGAGACATCAATTTCATCTCCATTCTCATCTTCGCCATCTACATCGTCACATTGATCATCCAGCCAAAGGAAGAAGAAAAAGAGGAAGGCGAAAAAGAAACCATCAAGATGAGCCTGAAGATGATTGTCATTCGCTTTATCATTTCTTCCATTCTTTTGATCGGAACTTCCGTTGCACTTACTTACCTTACGAAGATGATTCAAACTGCTCTTCCAATCCTTACTGGTTCTGTTGCCGGTGCCTTGCTTCTTGGTATCGGAACATCCATTCCGGAAATCGTCTCTACCGCTCAGCTTTTCAAGAAGAAGAATTTCGATGCCGGCTACGGAAACATGATTGGTTCCTGCACGTTTGATTTTGCCATTTTCGCTTTGAGTGACTTCCTCACCTGGCATCAGTGGAACAACCACACCACTGCTGAAGGAGGCTACCTCATTTCCGAAAGAGGCCTTTATATATTAAATGGCGATACGATGCAGTTCGAGTTATTCGGCATGGCGATTTGCGCAGTTGCTATTCTTTTGATGTTAGGAAAGATGTTTTCTAATAAATTCAGTGAAAAGAAATCCATCTGCTATACTAGTGCATTTATAGCTGGACTTGCATCGTTGGCAATGTATCTTATCATTTTCATTCTTTAATCCATAATTCAAATAGAGCACACTAGGGGAGTAATTGAATCTTCGTTATCCGTCAACACGTTGGATAAATATATCCTTCCGGATAATGACCTTTATGGCAATGAGACCTAGATATGAAAGGAATACATCTATGAACAAAAACGAGGATGAAAATCAGTCTAGGTTTTACTATTCGAAGTCCGTTTTTGATGTGCAGAAAGAACTGAAAACCGATTGTGAAAACGGTCTAACAAGCGAGGAAGCAAGACAAAGGCTTGCACAACTAGGCCCAAACAAACTCCAGGAGAAAAAGAAGAAGCCTTTTATCAGAAAGCTTTTGGATCAGTTCAAGGAACCGATGGTAATTGTCCTTCTTTTGGCCAGCTTAGTTTCCTTTGCCATCTTCATCATCAACGGGATCATCAATATCAACTCTTCTATCGACGGGACAAGTTTTCTAAGAGGATTCGACAAAGTCAGCCAGAAATACACGAACAACGATGAATACATCGATGGAATCGTGATTCTTCTTATCATCGTCATCAATGCGTTCATTGGTGCAATCCAGGAACAAAAAGCAGAGCAGTCACTGGATGCCTTGAAAAAACTATCCACTCCGAAGTGTACAGTCAAAAGAGACGGGAGGCTTGTTATCGTAGACAGCGAGGATATCGTTGTCGGTGATTTAGTGATACTGGAAGAAGGAAGCATCGTTCCAGCCGACCTCAGGCTTGTCACTTCCATCGATCTTAAAAGCGATGAATCATCCTTGACCGGAGAATCTCTTCCGGTAGAAAAGGATGCCGATGTCGTTCTAGACAAGAAAACCGTCTCCGCGGAAAGAAGGAATTTATGCTATTCTTCCTGTCCAATCAGCTATGGTAGAGGAAGCGGAATCGTAATTGCGACAGGTATGGATACCGAAGTCGGAAAAATCGCAGCCATGCTTGATCAGGATAATGAAGATGAAACGCCTCTTCAGAAGAAACTGAAGAAACTATCCAAGCAGATCGGAATCATCTGTCTTGTCATTGTCATTTTAACCTTCTTGGCTGGATTCATCTGGGCTTTGGTAAGATGCGGACAGAAGAACGATTTTTCCAATCTCGGAATGGAGATTCTTTCCCTTTTCGAGGAATCGATTGCCTTGGCTGTTGCCGCCATTCCGGAAGGTCTTTCCGCCATCGTCACAATCGCTTTGGCCCTTGGTGTCAACAAAATGGTGAAAGCCAATACCATCGTAAGAAAGCTTCCTTCTGTCGAAACTCTAGGCTCAGTGACCGTTGTATGCTCCGACAAGACCGGAACCCTGACACAGAATCGAATGACGGTAAAGAAAGTCTACCTGAATGATACCACCTACGATGCCGACAAGATCAATTCGAAGGAAGTGGATTTTCTTGCAACAGGAATGATGTTATGCTCCAATGCCTCCATCAATGGGGATCGCTATGGTGATCCGACAGAGCTCGCTCTTCTCGACTATGCGAAATTTTTCGGTATCGACAAAGAGAAAACAGAAAAGGAAAGTCAGCCGAGAATGGATGAGCTTCCCTTTGATTCCGTAAGGAAGATGATGTCCATCGAAACCAGATTGCAGGGGAAACGCATTGTCTACACAAAAGGTGCCCTGGACTCGATTCTAAAACATACCGACAGAATTCTCGAAAACGGGGAAATACGTGAAATTAGAGAAGAGGACATTCGTAGGATCAACAAAGCCAGCAAGGAAATGGCCAGCCAGGCCTATCGTGTTCTCGCCTTTGCCTATAAAGAGCAGGCTGGAACAGATCGTATGGATGAGGAGAACCTGATTTTCGTAGGAATGGTCGGAATGATTGATCCGGAACGGGAAGAGGCAAAACCTGCCGTCAGGAAACTGAAGGAGGCCGGAATACGGACCGTCATGATCACCGGAGATCACAAGGACACCGCTTTTGCCATTGCGAAGAACCTGTCCATCGCTTCAGACATCAATGAATGCGTAAGCGGAGAAGAACTGAATTCCATGTCGGAAGAGGAACTGAAGAAAAAGGTTCAGACAGCCAATGTCTTTGCTAGAGTCTCGCCGGAAAACAAAGTCCAGATCGTCAAAGCACTGAAAGCAAATGGAAATATCGTTTCTATGACAGGAGATGGTGTGAATGATGCCCCATCCCTGAGAGCTGCCGACATCGGCATCGCCATGGGGATAACGGGAACGGATGTTGCAAAATCAGCGGCCGACATGGTTTTGACCGATGACAACTTTGCATCGATTGAGAAGGCAGTGGAAGAGGGACGCGGAATCTATTCCAATGTGAAAAAAGCAATCTTCTATCTGCTTTCGAGCAATTTCGGTGAAGTCATGGCCATGTTCTTCACCTTGGTTCTCGGTCTTCCGACTCCACTGGAAACCCTTCAGATTCTTTGGATCAACCTGATTACCGATTCTCTTCCCGCTATCGCACTTAGCATGGACAACAAAGAGAAAGACATCATGAAGCAGAAGCCCCGCAATCCAAAGGATGGCGTGTTTGCCCATGGCGGTTTTCTTTTCTGCCTCGGCTATGGATTTGTCATCTTCCTTGTGACATTCAGCGGCTACCTGATACCTGGAATTCTTGCCTATACTGGTTCGACTTTGAGTTTTGCACCCGCAATCAGTGAGAGCGTCAGGCAGAGCTGGGGAAGCGGCTATCTTGGTTTTATCAATTGTATGTCCAACGAAATCGTCCACAAAGAAGCAACCACATTTGCTTTCACCGTCCTTGCAATCTCCCAGTTGTTCCACATGGTAGGAATGACGGATATCAAGCAAAGCTTCATCCATGTATTCAGAGACGGAAACTGGATGCTTCTTATTTCCTTTGTTCTCGGTTTCCTTCTCCAGATCGGTGTTACGGAAATTCCTGTAATCACAGACGTATTCCAAACCATATCTCTTGATATAAAAGAATGGTTGATGCTGGCCTTGATTGCCTTCTTGCCTCTTATTGTTCATGAAGTGATGGCACCGATATTCAAAAAGAAAGAAGCCAAAATCATTTAAGACGTCAATCCTATCAAATCCGATTTTCAAAGAAAATGAAAACTGCCTTTAGAGCAAGGCAACCAAAAAAGAACGGTCGGTGCAGTATAAACTATACACATCGACCGTTTTTTGATCCGTATTTGAAATCAAGCTTCATGACTTCCTTTCGTTTTCCATGGATAAGAATCCTACTTCGAATACAGATCCTTATTTTGTTTCCTTGCCTATGATTTCTTTTTCGATGAAGGCATCCACTGCTTTTCTGATTTCTTGAAACGCAGTATCGAAATCATCTGTAAAATAAGGATCGTCGATATTCTTTTTGATCCCAGTATACTCATAGAGAAGATGGGTTCTTTCCATTCCATGATTGGACATCAATCTGCTGATTTGTATTTTCTGGAAAGACTCCATATAAAGCACATAATCCTGCTGAAGGAATTCTTTCGGATTGAGCTGATGTGCACTATGTTTCTCAAAAGGAATTTTGTTCTTAATCAATTCATCCTGAGCCTTCTTTTCCATATCGTATCCTTTTGTGGAAATTTCCAAAGCAGCAGAAGTAACCTGATATTCGTTTTCAAGCCCAAGAGTCTTCAAGCGATAACGAAGATAGAACATCGCCATCGGAGATCGACAGATGTTTCCTTGACATATGAACATGATTTTTTTCATTGTATTAAATCCCCTCTAACCATCGAATTCTCTATATGAACAGTATTGCTTCTATCATCCAGTCACATTCTTGAATCATCGCCTTGTGGATATGATTTTTTCTGTTTCCAGTAACATCATTTGTACCATCAGTATGCGACATTGCTATTTCAGATAATATGTAATGACCTCGTGCAATTGGTATGACGTGAGTTATACCGAAAAATATCATCTAGTACATAAGATTCTGGCAATATCACAACTTAACAGGGAAGTCACCATGAAAAGTATAATCTATGTCAGCATCGATGTCCACAAGGCTACGTTTTCTGCCTGCTGCTACAAGGCCGGCACTCAGTCCTACCTTGTCAAGGATACGTTCGAAGGTATACACTGACAAGGTCCACGAATACCCTCGGACGATCAAAGACAGCATGGGAGGCGACATCGAGTTCCACTGCGGATATGAGGCAGGATGCAGGAATACAGCCTTGCGATAAACTATGAGGCTTACAAAACATCCGAAACTCACTTTTGATTCACTGTTTTTTCTTTTTCAGTTGGACAAAGAAGCAGATTGCAAAAGTAACAATCGCTCCCAGGAAATATCCAGAGAAATCAATCCCGACATCATTCCAGGACGGTCCTCTGTTTCCGGCATTGATCTGAAGGAATTCCGAGAACATAGCGATGAGAAGACCAAGAATCAAGAAAACAAGAGAAAGCACATATTTCCGTTTTCCTTTTCCGAAGAAGAAAAAGACAGTCAAAATGCCGAAGACAGCATCAAGAAGAAAAACTCCGAAATGTCCGATTACTTTGCGGACGATGTAATTGATATGATCGAATTTTTCGCCATCCATTGCCGTGATGGCAATGGTTGCTGTTCCTTCGATTTTAGGATTCCTAAGCCAGTATACGGTAATTCTGACGCTCCCCTTCTTGTATCCGACAAGATATCCGCTCTCATCGATGTTGCAAATGGAGGAGTCATCAACTTTGAACCCGACTTCCGGATAAGTGACAGGAAGATTTTCCTTTTCAGAAACCAGAGAATAGGAAAGCTTTTCGGTTTTCCCGTACTGAAGGGAAGAAAAAGAGACATCGATAGATAACGGTTTTACTTCCAATACCGTAAGATGGAATGTGGTTGAAACATCTGGATTGCCGATACTTTCGATATGGATGTCGTAATTTCCTTCTTTTTCGGGAACTATGGTTTCATCACATACCTGGATGTTTGCTTCCTTCAGGATTTGAATTGCGGTATCTGAGCAGTCTTGGTTGAATACCGGTCTGATTTCCTTTTTCTCTCCGACATACATCGTAATGGATTCGTCATATTGGATCTTGGTCGGCCTGACAAACTTTCCTTCTTCGACAATCAGGCTGAATTTTTCGGTTTGAACGGAAGAATCTTCGATTGAACAGGCATAGATGTCTGTTCTACCATATACGCAAGTATAGATGATTCCGGATTCGGAAACTGTTGCCACATCCGGATTCGTAGAGACGAATCGGATTTCATCAAGATCGAAATCCGCCTTATCTGATTGTACATCAAGTTTAGACGTCATTCCTAAAACAAGATTGCTTTCCGTCTTCAGATGTCCTTCGAGTTTATGGATTCTTCTTTTGGAAACCTTGACTCTGAAACTGCTGGAAACCTCTACCCCCTGAACTTTGATTTCCGTTTCTCCTTCTTTGTCGGCAATCATCGTATTTTGACTGATTTCCACAGGAGAGGATTCATTGTCATAAAGATAGTCGACTCTTTGGTCCGTCGTATTTTCCGGAGAAAAGACCGGATTAAGCACAACTGAATCTCCGATTTCCATTTCATAAGTCTCTTTTTCCATGGACACGGAAATAGGGTGGATGATTTCAGCCTGTTTTGGTCCGACATCAAACAAGTTGGCAAACAACTTGGATTGAGACGATGATTCGTTTCCAGGCATTTTTGCCTCAATTAAAATCAAGCATGTCAAAAGAATATACATACACGGAAAAACAAACATCCACCATTTCTTGTTTTTCATTCTTGATTTCTCCTTCAAAAAATTATTTAGGATAACTCACTTCCGATTGATTTCCTCGACTTTACGATCAAGAAAAGAAATGGCCTTTTCGTTCAGTTCTCCGTAAGTCATAACGAAACAAGAGGACAGAGAACGTCTATAGCAAAAATAATAAGCGTCTTTGTCTTTCCAAGCATGTTGAATCTCATCATATTTCAATTCGAAAAGACCAGAATCCGGTAAAGCCCCTGCTTTTACGATGTTGGTGCATAAGATTTCTTTTTCGTTGATCTCCATATTCTGCCTCTTTCCCTTGCTTTTCATGACAATGATCCAGGGTAGCAGAAAGTAATTACCAAAAATTAGAACCAAATCCAAAATCATAAGGGTGAGAAAACAATAAAAACTAGTATTGATTTTCCCATAAGCAACAGAAATACCGACAAGGACAGAAAATACGACAAAAGCAATCAAAAGAAGAAAGAAATGGATTCTTGAGGAATAATACAATCCCTTTACCATTGTCCGGAACTTTGTCTTATCGCTAAGTTCCCCCTTAAAGAGAACGTCTTCGGGAATTGTTGCGCTGTCTTTTTTCGCTCCACAATAAGGGCAGAAATTCGCCTTCACCGAATATGCTTTTTTACAGTTCGGACAGATGTATTTTTCGTCCTCAGCTTCGGAATCCTCAATTCTTTTGATTCTTTTATTTTCCGCCGTCCGTTTGAATAAATAGATAAACATGAGGAAAAGAGAAAGGAACGTAAGACCGCAGAAGAACAAAACAAGAAGAGCTATCGCAGTCAAAGCCCGCTTATTATCATCAGGAATCATAGAAAAAACGAAAAACAAGGAAAAAGCAACAAGCAAAGACACAAAGAAGGTTGTTAACCAGGCTCGGTATTTCTTTTCGTATTTATTCATCATAGTGCCTCCATTGGCTTATAGTTTAACATAGAGACGCAAAATGCATAGTTTTTGTCTTGGATTCCTGAATTGTAAGCGCTTTTCTAAAAAAGAAACCATTTACTTTAGTTTTCATCTTTAAATATATAAGGTTTGTCTATAAAATTTGTATAGTTATCTATATTCGATACGAGGTTATTATGATTAGCCAAACTCAAGAATTTTCCATTGCAAGCATCTATGCAAGAGATACGGATACCATCGATCTGAGAAAAATTCGCTTAGCCAGAACCAAAGACAAAAAGTTTTACCGCTTCGTAAAACGGACATTCGATATTATCGTTTCAGCTTTGTCCATTCTGATTCTAAGTCCAGTTTTATTATTGGTCAGTTTGCTGGTAAAACTTTCCAGCAAAGGTCCAGTCTTGTTCAAGGATCAGAGAATCGGTCTTCATGGTCTTCCCATCACGGTCTACAAATTCCGTACCATGTATATAGACGCAGAAGAGCATATCGAGAAATACCTTACTCCTGAGCAAATCAAGACTTGGTTGAAAGACAGAAAGCTCGATAATGATCCTAGAATCACAAAAATAGGAAGGATTCTCAGAAAGACTTCCTTGGATGAGCTTCCTCAATTGTTCAATATACTTCTAGGTTCCTTATCTATCGTCGGTCCTAGACCTATTACTCGTCACGAAATGAAGGAAAACTACACTCATTATCAGATGAGGGTACTCCTTTCGGTCAAACCAGGTCTTACAGGTGTCTGGGCTGTCTATGGTAGAAGCAACTGCACATACGAATCCGGAGAACGCCAACTCAAGGAACTGTCTTATATCGACAAGAAATCTGTTGGATATGATCTTAAGCTCATCTTTATGACAATTCCGGCGGTTTTGAAACACGAGGGTGCTCAGTAATTCCTATCCTGAGATTGTATCTCAGGATTTTTTTATTGTAACGAAATCTTTTAAACAGTCATGGAACATAAGAATACATTTTCAATGGGAACGTTCATTGTTTATGATGATTTCATTCTTGTCACATCTTAATATATTTCCATGTTCCTAAATCCAGATATGTGCAACTTTATCATTCACACAAGTAAAATATACTCGATATTTAAGAACTATATCCAATTTTTTAAACATTCATCTTATATTTCATATAACCATTTTCAATTGTTATATAAAGCTTTTCTGTGTTTTATTGACAAGTGGAATCAATATTCAGTCTCTCTTTTATATTTTTCTCCTGATTCAAAAAGGAAACTACAACTTACTCCATTTTCCGTCATAGTCTTTTCTTCTCATCTTGAAATACTTGTCTTTAAGATAATGAACGATAGGCTTCTGATCCAAATGGGCGATTGGACAATGGAAGATTTCCTCTTCGCTGAAGTTATGTCTGATCCAGACATTGAACAGTCTTTCCGAAAGGAATCCGATAGAACGTTGTTGATAGTTATCACGTCCCATTATATCTTCTTTCCTAAGACGATAGACTTCATCGAGAACCGGAAAAGCAAAAGAACAGTAGGAATCCATCTCTTCTTTTCTCATGATGAACATATTGAAAAGGACGATGTCATGAGAACGCATGACTTCTTCGAAGTCTTTATCATATTCCGGAAAAAGAGAATTCACGACTTTTTTCATACAGACCATGTCTTCTTCGACATGGTTTTCCTTATAATGAGAGTAAATATCTTTTTCGAAATGATGAAGAAGAGGTAGGACAATCTTCTTTTTCTGAAGCATGTTTTCCATTTCATCTTCTTCCAAAAAGCGGTAAGTAAACCAATTGGATTTTGAAGTCAAAAACACTCTTCTATAGTGTTCAAAGGAAACATATTCGCTCTCTTTATCATTTTTCCAGATCCAATATAAAGCAGTCAGCTCACAATACCATGGATTCAAGGAGTCAATATTGTCCAAAGACCAATCGGTTTTCTCGTTCCGAGAAACCTGTTTTGGAATTTTCTGATTGACATAAAGAATTGTCCTTGTACGGAAACGTGAATCCTCGAAATTTTTGTGGCTGATAACGTATTTCGTTATTTTGTCCGGCATAGGCTATATGCTCCTCTATAAATATCTTCCAGCAACCTTGCACTGGTATCAGAGTCAAATCCCCTGTCTTTCATGATCTCGACAGCCTCTTTACGATTTGGCTTTCTTCCTTCCTTTTCGATTTCATAGATTCGGTTCAGCCAACCATCGAGATCATCCAAGGAACAAGAAAGACAATCTGGTTCGATTTTAGCTTCTTCTGTGACAAGAGTCGAATATATGCAAGGAAGCCCTGTTGCCTGAGCCTCGATCAAAGCAATCGGGAATCCTTCATGGAGAGAAGGAAGAAGAAAGCAATCCGCTGCAAAAAGGATCTCATTGACATTATTTATATTCTGTAGGAAAACAAATTTATCCAAAACATGAAGCTCTTCTAATTCCTTTCTGAACTCTTCTTTGGTATCACCAGCACCGATACAAATGAAGCGGAACGACGGGATTCTCTCCACAAGAGATGGTATCAGTTTGAGGAAAAAAGCATGGTTTTTCTCCGGGGCGAACCTTCCGATATGGATCAAAGTGAAGGCTTCTTCATCGATTCCAAGTTGTTTTCGAATGCTTTTTCTGATTTCAGAATTAAATCTGTACTTTTCAAGGTCAATGCCATTATTGATAAGAATATACTGTTTATGATCCAATATTTCCTTCGGAAACTTCCATTCTGCAGCAAGTTTTGAACAGGCTAGATAATAATCTGCATATTTCATGATGTTTTTATCGGATTTTTTCTTGATCAGACGGTATTTGAAATTCATCTCTCCACCGAGATGAGAATGGACGATGACCGTCTTTACTTTTTTCTTTTTGGCTACCTTAGCGCATTCATATAGAGTATAGACCGATCCGGAATGGATATGAATGACATCTGGCCTAGTTTTATCCAGAATCTCCTTCAGTCCTTTTATGATGTTATGTTTTCGGATGATTCCTCTCTCTCTCAGTTGTTGTTTTTCGATACTGTCTCCTCTTTGTTGGACAAGACCAGGAAGTTCCTTGTTTTGTACGAAAAACGGAGTACCGAAAACATAATGGATATTTCCGTCTTTCATCTTCCGGTACATATTGATCATAAAGATTTCCTGCCCACCATAGACAATCGGATCTCCGAAGTACTCAAGAACTTTGATGTCGCTTCCCTTGGAATAAACATAATCGATATGGGGACGAAAATGACTTCCTTCAAAAGTGTACTTATAAATATATTTAAGTCGGGTCATTTTCTTGTCGCAGTGTTTGAACAATACCCTTGCGGTATGAAGCATGACCTTGAAGAACAAATAAAGCCTTCCATATAATCCGGCTTGATGATAAAAATAGCTTTCGTTGCGGTAGGCATAACGATACCTAGGAAGAATATCGTCAGGTGCACTTACGATATTGACTCCGGTGTTCGTCTTGGATTTATGAACGACAACGGAATCGGAAACATAATAAGATGGATGTTTTTTGCTAATACGATACGTATATTCCCAGTCATCACCCCAGATGAAGAAATCCGCCATGGATAATCCGACTTCCTCGATGACTTTTTCCTTTATAAAACAGGAAACAAAGGAAGCAATACAGATTCTCTGATCCCGATCGTAATCCTTGATCCGTTTGGCGATATCGGATTTAGGGATGTTCATATAACACATAGATTCGTCCTTCCAGAGAACTTTGCTTGAAAGGTATCCGAACTCATCTTCTTTCTTTTGAGCAAACAAGACCAGCTTAGAAAGGCTATCCTTCTTCACAATGCAGTCATCATCCATCAACCAAACATAGTCGCATCCCATTTCGACGGCTTTCTTGCTTCCAAAACTGAATCCATAGGATCCACCCATGTTCTTTCCGGTATTAAAATAAAAAACTTTCCGATTATCGATGTACTCCGTGAGCATTTCAGATGTTCCATCCGTCGATGCATTGTCGACAATCAAGATTCTATTGTTCTCATAATCCGAAGAGAGAAGTGCCTGAAGGCCCTCTTTAAGAAGATCCTTCCGATTATAGGTGACAACAACCGTGATGACTCGTTTCATATTTTCAGTTCCTCCAACAGCTTAGCATCGCATTCATAGACTTTGATATTCGTATGGTAAGACAAGAGACACGGACTCAGTATCATACAGAAAATCTGGTATTTATAGTCCAACACATATGGTTCGAAGATTCCATCCAGGACAACGAAGAGAAGAGAAAGGACAAGCCAGATATCGTTTTTCTCCAATCCATAATGTATGGTTTTTATGTGAAGATAAAGCGTCATAAGAAGAGATAGGATTCCATAATTAAGTCCATAATAGAGATAACAGATATCGCTTTGGTAATATTCTCCTTGGAATGTAGAAGGAATAACTTGACCAAACAAAGAAAAACCATAGGTGTTGATTAGATTCAAGGAAAGGCTAAGTCTTGTACTAAGTAAGTTATTCAACTTAAAGGCAAGAGGTGTGAATGTAGAGTAGTATCCAACAAGAGCAAAATCGGCAATAAGAATAAAGATAGGGAATATAATGCATAATATTTTTATTAATTTTGTTTGAAACACTTTATTTAAAATATTTCGAATTGTACAAAATTTATATAAGAATGAAAGAAGCAGTAGAAATACAGTGAGATAGAAACCTGTTCTTGTATCAGTCAGTTTATATAAAACGACAGAAATCAAAAAAAGTGCAAGCAATAGAATTATCGGAATTCTTTCCTGAAGAAGATAGACTAATCCAAGAACAAGAAAGAAGAAAATAGCTGAAGCAAGCGTTGAGGTCTTAAATCCCATGTTGTATCTGACCATATCGGTTCTTGCAGAATATCCCATCGGAATGATATTCGTAAAAGCAAGAATTTCAATGAGTGCAAACGTAACAGCAAGAACAAGCAAATACTTTTTCAGCAGATCTTTGAATTCAAAATTAGCAAATCCGAAGAAGAAGATAGAAAAAGAAAGAATCAGAGTATGTTTTGTCACGACTAGATTCAGCATTCCGATAAGAAAAAATAGAATTCCAATCGGATTCAGCTTGATCTTGGAATTGATATATTCCACAAATACGACAATCAGAATAACACCAAGACAACCAAACTGAACAATCTGGGCTAGCGTATTCCAATAAGGAAAATCTAGATTTGTCCCTCGCAAAAGACCGAGAACGAGATATATTGAAAAAAGGATAAAATTGATTTGATTTTCTCTCTCGGCTTCATTTTGGTTGATGTCTAATTGTCCTAAATACACTACTTCGTTTTCGTTCATTGTTTTGTCGTATCATTATTCTTTGAAAAGAATCTTTTAAGAAACTTGAATATTTTCTTAAACCAGTGCTGTTTTTCCATAAAGGCATATTTTTGATTGATATACGTCAAATGGTTTCTGTTGATATATACATCCAAAAGTCTTTCCGATATGAATCCAAACACTCTTTTATCATATCCTTGATACTGATTCAAGTCGAGTTCTTTCTCAAGTTTGAACAATATAGAATAAAGCCAATCAAGGTATTCATCCACCGTTTCTTTTTTTGCGATAAACATATTGAAATAATGTCCAGATGTCTTTTTCATATAGGATGTGAAATAAGGATAATAATCCGGATACATTTCCTTTATGATTTCACCTGTTTTATCCAGTGCTTCTTTCTTATGGGCATGGCAATAATGATGATAATTGCTTTCGATAAAATAATGTCGTTTTTTCGGAAGAATGAAATCAGCTTTACTAAGCTTTTCTTCAATATCTTTTTCATCCAGAACATCATCCAGTGTTTTTTTTCGAAAGAGTCCTGATTTTAGAAAATATCTGCGATAATGTACAAAACCCATATAATCCGATCTTAGGTTCTTATAGGCATAATAATAGCCAGTAAGTTCGCAATAATACGGATTCTTCTCTGAGATATTGTCACCTAAATCATCTCGATGTTCAAAGAAGTGCTCCTGATGCATCTTGCTACCGACTTCAATTGGAACATAGATTGGATTTTTCGGCATGATGTATGGTTTATGTGAAATGACACCGATAATTATTTTCTTTGACATTGTTATCACCTCTGATGTGTTTCTATTATAAGGGATATCCTTTATCCTTTTTTAAGAAAACGCTAAGACATACTGATTTTCCATGGATTATTTTCCTGATCTGAGAAAAAAAGAGAAAGATACATTCCAAAGAATGGTACAATACAACTGCAGTATTCTTAGGAGCGTTTTATGTCAGATAACCTTTGGATTATTACAAACAGTCTTCTCGAAAAAGAAAAAAAGATCAAAAGAAACGATATCCTGGATTTTTTTCTTCTTATTGTTATCACATTATTAGTTCCATTACTTACTATCGGAAGGATTGTACTTGATGATGGAACACATAATGATATAAAGGATTATTCGGATGGCTATTCTTTCGGAAAATTCTATCAATACGTTAATCAAGAACCAAACACTTGGGTTTCCGTTCTTCTTTTTTCCGTCATTGGATGTCTTCTCCTTCTCTACTATATCTTAAGATTCCGACATACAGGAAAGAAAGCAAGCCGGATATTCCTTCTTATTACAGTTTTTTATCTTTGCCTAAGACTCGTCGGAACTTTTTTGTTTCCCTACGGCCCAATCGATTTTCATTTCATTTCTCCCTTAGGAAACGATACTCCATATACCATCTCATACTCCGGTTTTTCCATCGGAGCCAGAATCAAACAATTCATCTCCGAGTTGCTTTCCATCTTCTATGTATTTGAGTTGTTTGTTTTTCTTCCCACCTATTCCCGATATACTTATTCGTGGTTTCGAATTCTTATTTATATCTGCATCGTGATCCCTATTTTCCTTCTAGTCTACTCATGGATCAAAGAAGGCAATTTGTGGATTGAAAATATTCGTTTTTTCTTAAAAGGTGGAGAGTATCAGAATATACTTTCTTTAACTACACACAAAAATGTTTTCGGATATTTTCTTTTAATTGGTTGCTTTTCTTTCCTTACTTTATTTTTTAAAAAGCATCATTTTATCTTTATAATTCTTGCCTTCTTCTTCTGTGGTATGACGCTGATTGTTCTTTCCAAAACAACCTTCCTTATCGGAATGATAGCAATCCTTCTTTCTTTGCTATTCTATCCGATATTCTTCTTTTCAAAGAAAAAGAAGAACAGCATCTTCTCTTTGATTCTTCTTTTCCTTTTTTGTATTGTTGCAATTCTTGCAATCTCAAAATATGGATTCAGGAAAATCATCGATAAGGTTCTTGATCCAGGAAGCACCTTATCTATGCGAATCAACCATATCAAAATCGCAATAAGCATGTTCCGCAACCAATCCGTACTCCTTCTTATCTTCGGATACGGAAGATTCCCATTTACTTCCATCCATCTTCCTTATCAACATATCATTCCCTATGAGGCTCTTTGGACTTCACACAACAGTTATATAGAATCCGTCATGCATACTGGTATCATCGGTTTAGTCTACCTTTTGGTTCTTGATTTTATCTTTTTATTCCGAATCGGAAAGACCGGCCATTTCCACAAAGAGTCTGTCATCTATTTCATCACCTTCTTCTCCATCAGCATCTATTCCGCTTTGGAGCCTCGTATCCTCTTCCTCAATACGGGATTCGAAATTCTTCTTGCCTATTTCCTCATTGTCTTTCCTCTTTTTGTCGACTATGGACATAGAAGAGAAAACTGTCTGATCTGACAAATTAAAAGTTCAGTGTAAGGCCTATGAAGTTGTCTATTTGAATCCAACCTTTTATAATGGAAAGGATTATCAGAGGTAAGCATATGTCAGACAACAAAAACAGAATCATCGTCATCCAGAAGGACGAAGAAAATAAAACAAAAGGACCACATCTGAGTTGGGCTATCTACGGGAAAGGAATCAACCATTTCAAATGGTGGATTATCGGTGGCACTGCTGTTTTTGCCATCCTCGGTTTTTTAGGATCTAAATTCTTTTATAATTCAAAGAACGATGTAATAACGACCACTATCACCCCATCCTTAGCCCTCAACGACAGCAAGGAAACCTATTTAGACGGAACAGTATACAAACCAAATGACATCATTTCCAGACAGAACATCGAAGCGATCCTAGAAGACAATCCATCCTTCAAATATACCTATGACAGTCTGATGGAAAACAACGTTTTCTCTATTTCCCCAACCGAAATCTCCGAAATCGTCAATGGTGTCACAACGACCAAAATGACCTACGAAACCTACATTCTGTCGACAAAACCCGGTGCTTTCAAAAGTGAGAAGGAAGCTAGAGAATTCATCAAGCTTCTGGTCAATTACGAGATAGAAAGATCAAAGACAGCAGCCACTTCATTCTCCTTTGCCACGGCTCTTCCTTCCAAGGACAGCTTTCAGGTTCTTTCCTTCGACAAGATGGTAGAAAGTCTTAATGCCCAATTCGAATATCTTTCCAAAGACTATGCAAAAATGGTCAAGAATTATGGAGCAAGTTATATCGTCGACGGAAGCACTCTTTCAAGCTGCGCTTCTGAATTCACGTATCAATATTCAGGATACCAGTTCCGCACTCTATCAGGTCAGCTTTCCAGCAACAAGTATGTCAATATTTCATCCAAAGATGAAGCAAGAAAGACGATTCTCGAATACAAGGACCTGAAATCCACATATGAAACCCGGTTTGCTACCATTGCCTCAACACTCAACTCCGATTTAAGCCTATTCAACAACTTAGTAAGCCTCAATTCCGGAAAAGACAGTATTAGTGAGTCCTTGTCCAACCAGATCGAATCTTTGTCCAGTGAAATCAAAGCTTTACAAGAAGAGCAGGCACAGATGATAACTGAGCTCACACAGATCGGATATGTGTGTACCAAAGACAGCAACAACAACGTCACGATTACCAACAGCACAGATGACAACAACTATCTCTATAAACTGAACGAATACATCAACGATCCAGATGAAGAAACGGATTGGTCAAGAAGCTGTGTAGCATTCAAGAATATATTGACTACATTCTATGACAATCTTGCAAAAGATACAGACAGAGCCTCTTCGCTCTACCGGATGATTGCCGTCAATTCCAATCGTAATACCATCGATGTCAAAGAAAGCAATATGGGTACATTGTCCGGACACATTCCAAATCCAGTCTCTGCAATAGCCTGCGCGATTCTTGGATTCGGAATTCTTTCCTTGTCCTTTGCCATTGCAGAAATGAATATCAGCTACAACAAGGCATTGAAGGAAAAGAGCATAGAAATCACCGCCTCAACCGATGATTCCAAGAAGGAAGAAAAGAACTGATTGTAGACGTCATATCCAAAAAAAGGATATGGCGTTTTTTGATCAAATCGATCCAAAGCAACGTACGGATTGTCTATGAATAACATACCGACTTTGATTTCCATCCAACTATCCGACACGAGAACAAAGAGAACAAATCATAAATGTTTTTATACTTTTGCAGTTACAGCTCGAAAGATTTTATAATTTTCCCATAATCATCGCAATTTACGGGTTTTTACCTGCTTTTTTTGTGGTGCAAACGTCTCATCAATCAGTATGTTTTTTCTTTCCATGGCTCATATACTCAATTTCCCAAAAGATAATTTTTATCTTCTTTTGTATAAAGAAACAAGCTTTAGATTCTCCATAAAATTCACTTGACTACATTGTTTTTTTGCATTAAAATGAAGAAAAAGAGGAAAAGATAATGAAACGGAACATCATGTTCGTGTTATTTATTCCAATGATTCTCTCGTCCTGCAGTGATAAGAATTTATCTCCAATTTCAGTTTCGACAACCCAAAACAAGGAAGACAATAAAAACGGACCGAGTCCTCTCCATTCAGTAGGATTCGAGGAAGCAAGTTTTTCGGCATTCAAGGAAAAATATGATGAATTCAGAAAAGCAGATTTTTGTCCTCTGATCTGTTTTGATTTCGATAACAGACCGGAATACAAATGCACCTATTCCTTACAGAAGAGCTGGAGTGATTTTATTATCGACAGACCAGTCGTTTCCTATAAGTACAAATTCAATTATTCCTATGAAACCACACAGGACTTTTCTTACAGCGATCATATCGGCATAGGCTTCAAGTTGGAAAAACCAACGCCTGAAATAGAGGATTTCGATAAAGAAAAAGTCACATTCGAATATGATAGGGAAAACTGGAAACTGGATTTCATCTATTCCGGTGTACATCTTTTCAAAATGTCTATAGGTTTTGGAAAAATTGTCGAAGAAGACACAAAGACGAATTTCATCGAATCCTTGAAAGATGCCGTTGTGTATTTGAAATAAGAGGAGGAATCGTGAATGCACATCTTGATTAAATTATATAAACATATTGACGATGATAACAAAAAACATAAAGCGTTTTGTAAATGTGGAAAATGGAATCTTGAGCCACATTCTTTCACGCACATGTTTAAGTCCGGAAATGAACTATTAGGGGATTGTAATAAACGTGGGGCTACAGTCGTCTATATGACTTTCTAGGTAATTAATATGAAGCACAAGAAAAGCTTATTATTATTCCTGTTTCTCTTCTCATTCGGAAATACAACAGCCTGCACTCCACAGAAAAGTACTGCTTCGATCATAAACAGAAGCAATAGCTATGGAAACCGAAGAGTCACATTCGAGGAAACAAAGTTTGTCGTATACGAAAAGAACTTCTACAATTACGCCGGATTGAATGAGGATTCCAGAGTAATTGCCTTCGATCTAGATTCCGTCGCTGGTTTTTCAAGCAAATATGTGATGTCCGGAATTGCAGAAGTAAGTTCGATTGTGTCTTCCTTCATTCCCTGCAGAATGAGTTCTGCCGTCCTGTCTTTTGAATACGACTGGAAAAAAGAAGGAAACATGGATTCAGACATTCATCTAGAATATCAATTCGAAGAGAGCATATATAAGATCTCAGATTTCAATACAGAAAACATTACCTTTCAATATGATTCCGAGAATAAAATCCTTGATTTTGTCTATGCAGGGATTCATCTATTCCAAGCGGGGCTTTCCTTTGAAAACGGTATAACTGAAGAAGAAAAGGAATCTTTTTTCGATACATTGAAAAGCAAGGCTAGATACTTAGAATAATTGTTCTAAGTCTAGCCTTGCTTTCATTACAAATTCTATTTTTTAAGAATAAGTTGTCAAATTAGCTTAATGTTGCTTTCAATTCCAAAAGTTCATCTCTTAATTGAGCAGCTCTTTCAAAATCCAAATCTTTGGCAGCCTGGTTCATTTCTTTTGTCAGCTGTTTAATCTGGAACTCCGTCTCTTTCTTTGTCATCTTGGAACCATCTTTGTGTTTGATATTGGCTTTGTCATCCACCATATGGATCGGAGGCTGTATGGGCTTGATAATGGTCTTCGGTGTAATGCCATGCTCAGCATTGTACTGCATCTGGATGTTTCGTCTTCTTGTTGTCTCGTCGATGGTCTTCTGCATTGCATCGGAAATAGAATCACAGTACATGATGACTTTGCCTTGACTGTTTCTTGCCGCACGGCCTGCAATCTGAGTCAATGATCTTTCGCTTCGCAAAAAGCCTTCTCTATCGGCATCCAAGATAGCAATCAAGGAAACTTCCGGAATATCAAGGCCTTCTCTGAGAAGATTGATTCCGACCACAACCTGATAGATTCCTTTTCTGAGCTTATAAATGATTTCAGTTCTCTGCAGAGTTAGAATCTCATGCTGAAGATAGGCAACCTTGATATCATGGGATTTAAAAAAATCCGTAAGATTCATGGCATCTTTGACCGTAAGAGTAACTACAAGCACTCTTTCGTTCTTTTCGATTCGATCTTTGATTTCCTTCATCAGATCATAAACTGGATTGTTGGTGTTGTACCTGACTTCGATGACCGGATCGAGCAGTCCGGTAGGACGGATGATCTGCTCAATCGGTTTGTTGTCACACTGCTTGAGTTCATAGTCGCCCGGTGTTGCCGACGTGCAGATGACATTGTTCATCTTCTTTTCGAACTCCTCGAATTTAAGAGGCCTGTTGTCTAATGCGGAAGGGAGTCGGAATCCGTAATCCACCAGTGTCTGTTTTCTTGCCCTGTCTCCGTTGAACATGCCTCCGATTTGAGGAATGGTGACATGTGATTCGTCAATGAAGCAAAGAAAATCTTTCGGGAAATAATCCAAAAGGGTATACGGTGTCTCGCCTTCCTTTCTTCCGTCGAAATGTCGGGAATAGTTTTCAATACCGGAACACATTCCGAATTCTGCCAAAGCATCAAGATCATGTTCCGTCCTCATCTTGAGGCGTTCGCTTTCCAGAAGTTTACCCTGTTCGTCGAAAAATTTAAGTCGTTCATTGAGTTCTTCGCGGATTGTCTTGCATGCTCGTTGGATTCGTTCCATACCGGAGGCATGTTCATGAGCCGGAAAAATCGGGAAATAATCAACGGTATGGAGAAGCTCGCCGGTCGTTGGTCTGATCTGATCGATTTCCGAAATCTCATCAAAATCGGAATAGACGCGGACAAAGTAATCGTCACCGCTCGGCGGATAGATTTCCATCACCTCACCACGTACACGGAAGGTTCCTTTGGATAGATCGATGTCGTTTCTCTTGTACTGGGCCTGGACTAGTTTCTGTGTGATAGTCTTAATGTCGAACGGTTCTCCGACATGAAGCGTAAAAGCAAGGTCACGATATTCGTTAGGATCACTAAGACCATAGATGGAAGCGACAGAAGCCACGACGATGGTATCTTCCCTCTCTAAAAGGGAATTGACAGCGCTTGCTCTCATCATCTCGATTTCGTCATTCATGACGACCTGTTTGTCGATATAGGTATCGGTCTTAGGTAGATAGGCTTCCGGTTGGTAGAAATCAAAGTTGGAGATGAAGTATTCGACTCGGTTGGTCGGAAAAAGCTCCTTGAATTCACCATAAAGCTGAGCGGCCAATGTCTTGTTGTGGACTAAAACCAAAGTCGTTCTCTGAGCCGCCTGGATGATATTTGCCATCGTAAAGGTCTTCCCGGTTCCGGTTGCACCTTTGAGGACCTGCCACTTCTTGTTCTGTTCCAATCCTTTGACCAAAGCATCGATGGCTGTAGGTTGGTCTCCGGTCGGACTGTATTTGCTCTCCAATTTAAACGGATGATCATATGTCGTCATAATTCATCTCCTAAGGCAAGCTTTGTCACATTCAATGAGTCAATAAGATATTTATCATAAGTATCCTTGTTGAACTTGTCGTTGACTTCCTTGCTCATCCTTCCTTTTTTGTCAAAGGGAAGATATTCCGTCTGATACTTATCGGAAAGAAGGCTTGCATATTTCCGGACACAATCCGTATAAAGATAGGTATCCGAATACTCGTTCTGGAATCCTTCTTCGGGATAAATATAATTCAAGGCCCTGGTTAAAAAATTCATCATGGATTCACTGATCCCGGTTGTAGTCGTAAAATCATAGGCACTCTGAAGAAGAGTGTAGTTATAAAAACCGCAGGAATAAACAACATCAGGATTGATTCCACTTCCCTGGATACAGATTCTATCATCATAGCTATAGGGAAGATTTTCGTTCTGAGTCAAAGTTTCGTTCTCTCTTTTCGGCCCATAGACATAGTTTGCTGTATATCGGACAACCGAACCGTCTGAATACTGCTTCAAGTTCTGGGCAATTCCTTTTCCATATGACTTGTTTCCGTAAACAATGCAGTTTGTCCCTGCTCGCATTCCAAGTGTAAAAATCTCACTTGCAGATGCAGAATTGGAATCTATGATGATTCCATATTTATCAATATTGAATTCCGGATCTTTTGTTTGTTTTTTACAACTTATTGACTTGCCATTCTTATCTACAAGATCATAAATCAATGTTCCTTTTTTGACAAAAAGAGTAAGCAGATCATAGGCCTGGTCCACATAGCCACCGCCATTTCCTCTGAGATCAAATATCAGATGATTGATTCTGTTCTTCTGGATTTGGTTTTCCAGTGTTGTTTTAATGCTTAGATATGGGTTTCCCAAAAACGTATCAATCTGGATGACCATGGTATATCCATTTGTCTCAGACGGATACTGGAGAATTTGATTGGTATTCTGCTCAAATGCGGACTGTCTTATGCGGACTTCGGTTTCGACACCATCTCTTAAGACTGTAAGAATATAAGTTTCATTTTGGTGTTCGGTGCTATTCAAATACGAAGAAATTTCATTTCTTGTATGTTCCTTGAAAACAAAAGTCTCATCAGAAGATTCTCGTCTTGCTTTGATGATGATGTCTCCCACATTCAGTTTCCCTTTGGCTTGGGAGCGGTTCATTCCATCTCCATCATGAATTTCGGTAACATAAAGTCCTCCGTCATAATAACGGCTGGAGATTCCAAAACCCTTGTAAGAGGTAGACAGGTTCTGTTGGGAGACGTTCTGAGTATAAAAGGTATAAGGATCATTGGTAGCCGTTGCCGGTGCAGAGAGAAGTCCCGCCAAAGCCTCGTCTCCAAGATACTCAGCCTCATTTCCGTAGAGCCAGTCATCCTTCAGGAGTCGGTACTCATCGATTAGTTTCCGTTCAGTCGAAGAGAGGAATGCATATTTGTAGATCAGGAGTCCGGACGAGACTCCAAGAGCCAAAGACAATACGGAAATCAAGATTGTCGGCCATTTTGATTTGTTTTTGATTTTTTCCATAAAGTTATTTTATCACAGCTGTGTCTTCTTTGCGGATATGCCACAACCAAGGTCGAAAAAAGCCATACCAGAATTATTCCGATATGGCTTTTCTTTTCTAGATTAAGAACGAGCCTGATAAAGCGGCTTATCCTGTTCGGAACCGACCGGAGGCATAAGTCTAGAGGAACCGAAGACGATACGCATTAAGACACCGGCAATGATGACCATATATCCATAGGAGGAATTCATGAAGCCAAGAGCCATTCCGAGGATAGCAGGTGTAACGAAGAAAGCACAGGATTCACTGAAGGTATTGATGATGTTGACATCTCTCATGATAGAGCTCTTACGTTTGTGCATGATGAGAAGAACAACTGCAGCAAGAATGACAACGACAACATCGATGACAGTAAGAGTAAGAACATTGTTCCACACTTTGCTGATAGCAGAATCCCTGACGGCATCATTCATGACAGAGCAGAAATTCTGATAGGTCTCATTGACAGATAACTTGTTGTCTCCCTTCTTGATGAAGGAAACGAAATCGATATCAGATGTGACGTTCTTGAAGGAATCACTCAGTTTTCCGACAAAGCTTGAAGTGATGTTCATGTTCTTGTAGGAAGTGAGATTGAAGAGATAGACGATAAGAGAATCCTTGGTGAGAACCATGAAGGTATGCGGATAGTTCTGCATCTTTCCCTCAGCGTTGAGGTTGAAGACAACATTATAGACAAAGTTCTGGAAGTACTTGCTGAAATCCTTTTCGTCATAGGAGAGTTCCGGGAAATAATAAGCCATAAGATAGACATTCATTCCGGAGTTATCATAGTCATAAGACTGGCTGTTGCTTGTAGAAGTGGATGTGGATGTAGAGGAATCGGGATTATCGATCTGGGATGATTTCTTGGTAGAGAAGCTATCGAAATAATAGTCGAAACTAAGATTTGTGATATTGTCCTTCTTGACATAGGAGTCTGTTTTGGACCCATCATCCTTATAGTTTCCTTTAAGAAGATTTGTGCTTTCACCTTTAATCTTCTTGGTAACATTATCTGCTGTATATTCATCAGTCTGCTTCTTTGACAAAGCTTCCTTGGTATCAAGATATTTACCATCAGCTTTGACGATGAATTCCTTGGTATAGTCCTGTTCCAAAAATGCCTTGATTCCTTTATCGACTTCGGCATTTCCTGCACTGTTGAAGAGTGCAGAATTGTCAGCAGTATATCCTTTGCTCAATACCGGAATCCAAGTCATTACAATGCTCAGGATGAAAATAATAACAGACCAATAAACCGGCATTCTGCCAGCTTCGAAGCAGGCCTGATTGGAAATGAGTCCCTTTCCGATTTTCAGCCATGATTCTTTCGCACTCAGTGTTTTCTTTGCTTTCTTTTCTTTATTTTCTTTTTTCATTTCTTTGATATCCTTTAAAAAATATAAATATCGATATATTATCTTATAATTTGATAGATTTATCAATGTTAAAGGCGAGGTTATCGGGAATATTTATTGGAATTCCTTATCTATTCTAGACAAGAAAACCACATCTTTTGTACTGCTATACTAAAGCAAAAAGAAAGGACAACTGCGTCAGGGTCAAATGCTTTATTTGAAATAAATGGAATTTTGTAAAATTATTTTTATGTTTTTGTAACGAGAAAAGGGCAAAAAGTTCCCTAAATATCGCATTATTTAGGAAGCAACCATTCAAAAAAACTAAAATGGTTTCTTCTATAAGCAACCTAAATCAATTGATTTTGAGATAAACTTTAAATATAATCATATCTAGTAAAGCTATTGGAGGAAATTTATAATGGCTAAACAAAGAACTACCCCTAGATACATCAAGATTGCTCAGGATATTTGCGGAAAAATCTTAACCGGAGAATATCCAGAAGGAACTCTCTTGAAGGGACGTTCCATCTTAGGAGCAAGCTACAACGTCTCTCCTGAAACTGTAAGAAAGGCTTTGAACATCCTTGAAAAGGACAAAGTCGTTTCTTCTAAGAGAGGTGTCGGTGTTTTCGTTGATTCCGTCTTACACGCTCAGGAGTTTGCCAATAAGTGGAAGGCAGAAACCCAGATCAAGAACAAATACGCTACACTCGAAAAGCTTCTCGATGAGCAGAAAGAACTCGAAGAGAAGATCAATGCAGCCATCGATGATATGAAGGATTCCTTCACCTATCAGACAACAGAAGCCGTCAAGTTCAGTACTGCTGAAATTCCGCAGGGTTCCTGGATTGAAGGCAAGACTGTCGGTGAAGTCTATTTCTGGAACTATACTGAAGCAACCATCGTTGCTGTCATCGGTTCCGACAATATCGCAAAACAGTCCGTCGGTCCGGATTACGTCCTTCACTGCGGTGATAAGCTCATCTTTGTCGGCAAAGATGACCTTACCTTCGACAGAGTCCTTTCCTTCCTCACCTATGGTGTCTTAAGCGAAGGCGACGATTCTTCCAAGTAATTAACATACATATCGAGTAGAGAGTGAGAAGCGATAGCTTCTCCGCTCCCTCTCACACCACCGTAC
>ERZ808240.921-NODE-921-length-37531-cov-6.184918_pt1 | contig 37531 bp, 31 predicted proteins | sample MGYA00521084_ERZ808240 | MGnify/ENA primary metagenome ERZ808240 (study PRJEB31516, sample SAMN03275571) | gut metagenome | biome: mammalia-associated habitat; material: feces | host: Papio cynocephalus | place: Kenya | collected 2012-08-06 ... | reverse complement strand
CGAGAAAGGAAACATACATATGGAAAACATTCAGGATTTAGTAGCGCGGGTGATAAGCGGGGACATGCAGGCGTTTGAGGCAATCTATCAGACGACGTACCGGCAGGTGTATTATACCTGTCTGAGTTTCCTGCGAAATGAGCAGAACACGCTGGATATGATGCAGGAAACGTACATCACAGCACTTACCCATTTGCAGCAATTAGAGGAACCGGAGCGGATCACCGCATGGTTAAACCGGATCGCGGTCAACAAATGTAAGGATTTTCTGACGAAGAAGATGCCGGTGCTGATGGACGATGAGAGCATCATTGACCAGCCGGTGTTAGAGGAAAATGATAACTTCCTGCCGGAAAGCTACGTGTTAAATGCAGAGAAACGGAAGATTATCCTCACGATCATGCAGGAGGAATTGACGGCAATCCAGTATCAGACGATTCTCTTATATTATTTCGATGGAATGAGTGTGCCGGAGATTGCAGCGTGTATGGAGTGCCCGGAAGGCACGGTAAAATATCGTCTGTCTGCAGCGCGGGGCAAGATCAAGCAGGGCGTGCAGGATTACGAGAATACAAATGGTATCAAGCTGTACTCATCTGGCAGTGTGGCATTGCTTACTGCAATCTTCATGGCGGAGTCCCAGTCGCTTGTGATTCCGAACGTGCTTGCCAATATATTTGCCGGGGCAGCGGGACTTGCAGGGACAGTGGCAGGCGTAGCAGGTGCTGTAGCATCGACGGGTACAGCATCAGCAATTGGTGGAGGCACAGCGGGAACTGCCACAGGTGTTGTGGTAGGAGCAACCGCCACGGCATCCGCAGGTACCGGAGCAGCAGTTGCGGGCACAAAGGCGGCAGGCAAGGCAGGAATCAAGGGATTATTCCAGACACTCAAGGCGAAGATTGTTGCGGGTGTTGCGGCAACGGCAGTGGTTGCCGGTGGCGTCGCGGCAGGCGTCGCGATGCACAACAAGCCGGATACCGGAAAACATTACAAGGACTATGACATAGTTATATGTGACAATGAGTATATGACGCTCACGATTGACCGCGTGTATGAGCAGGGCTATATTCCGGATCAGGAAGAAGTCGAATATCCGATCAAAGAAGATCTCTGGAACACCGAGAGCAATGTTTGTACGCTACACGGTTAAGAATAATCTACATAAGCAGATTTTTTATGAATTCCGTTTCTTAAGCGCAAATGGAGAGTGGATGGATGATGACCGGGAGACGGAGACAACATGGTATCTGGACGCTGATGATGAGATGACAATATGCATGAACAATCCCAATCGGTGGATTGGTAGCACGGGAAGAGATTCGCTCACATGGGCAAAGACAGAGCTGTATGTGTGGATGATGAATGACGAGGGCGTTGCAGAACAGCTTGATTATGAAAAACAGGATGTGTATTTTACGGATAAGGACAAGATTGCTCCGAACTATGAACGGAAACCAAAAGAAGGGGACGAGGTAGTCGTGGATAATGATCAGGTGCGGATCACATACATTGGTTCCTATATCATTGACGAGCTTGACAAAAATGCATTTTCAAATGATCCGTATTTCTATGTAGAAAATAAGACGGATCATGACTTAAAGATAGAAGTGGAAGGAACCGCTACATTGGATGGGAAGACTGCAAAGATGGATCAGGTGTATGATAAGTTCCCAGTATTGGCGGGGTGTAACGGTTATATAACGGGTGTGTGGACAAGGACCAGTGAAACAGGGGACAGGGACGACAAAGAAGCGACGGCGGAGATTATCCGGGCGCAGACACCATTTGATGTGACGTTCAAGGTGTATGATTACACGGAAAGCTATGGGGGATATATCAATGATAATGTGTATGGTACCGCCCATGGTAATTCAATAAAAGAGATTTTAGATCCAACCATGAAGCAGTACAACGCGCAGATTGTAATGAGAAATATAAATGATTAAAATGGGAATAATGGAATTATCTCTTGCTATATTGCGGAAAAGTGTATAAAATACAAACTATCAAAATACTAAACAAAAAGGATATATGGAAGATTATGAAGAAAGTTGTAAAATTCGGTGGTAGTTCATTAGCAAGTGCGGAACAGTTCAAGAAGGTTGGAGCAATCATTGCAGCCGATGAGAGTCGTGTCTATGTTGTTCCTTCTGCACCTGGAAAGAGATTTCCGGAAGATACCAAGGTAACAGATATGCTTCTCCATGTGTATGAGACAGCAAAAGCAGGGGAAGATATTACGGAAGAGATCAAGGCAATCAAAGCCAGATATGATGAGATTATTACAGGTCTTGAACTGAAGGATTTCTCACTGGATAAGGATTTTGAAGAGATCACAAAGAATCTGGTTGAAAATCCTCTGTCTGATTATGCTGCATCACGAGGCGAATTCCTGAATGGTAAGATTATGGCTGCATATCTTGGCATTGAATTTATTGATGCCGCAGAGGTTATCTTCTTCAATTCCGAGGGGAATCTCAACAGCTATAAGACAGAGAAGGTTCTCAGCGAAAGACTGTCGAAGGCACCACGTGCAGTTGTCCCTGGATTTTATGGACTTGGCAAAGATGGAAATGTTAAGACATTTTCCCGTGGTGGTTCCGATGTGACAGGTTCGATTGTGGCGCAGGCAAGCCGGGCAGACGTCTATGAGAACTGGACCGATGTATCTGGTTTCCTTGTAGCAGACCCACGTATCGTTCCGAATCCAAAGCCAATTAAATATATCACTTACAGAGAGCTTCGTGAGCTTTCTTATATGGGTGCATCCGTTCTTCATGAAGATGCGATCTTCCCTGTTCGTAATTGTGGTATTCCAATCAATATTCGGAATACAAATGCACCGGAAGATCCGGGCACATGGATTGTTGAAAGCACATGCCAGAAGCAGGATTATGTTGTTACAGGTATCGCAGGTAAGAAGGACTTCTGTACGATCTTTATCACAAAGGCTATGATGAATTCTGAAATTGGCTTTGGAAGGAAAGTACTTCAGGCTTTTGAGGAAAATGATATTTCATTTGAGCATATGCCATCCGGTATCGATACAATGACAATTGTGGTTCATGAGGATGAGTTCATGCACAAGGAGCAGAGAGTGGTATCTGCCATTCATCGTCTTGCAGAACCGGATTCCGTTGAGATTGAGTCAGGACTTGCGCTGATCGCTGTTGTTGGTCGTGGCATGAAGTCTGCAAGTGGTACAGCGGGTAAGTTATTCAGCGCACTTGCAAAGGAAGGCATCAATATTAAGATGATTGATCAGGGATCTTCCGAGCTGAATATTATCATCGGAGTCAGAAACAAAGACTTTGAGCCGGCGATCAAGGCAATTTATGATACATTTATTGTAGATAAGGACAAGAAGAATAAATAATTTTATAGATCTGAGTTTAACGAGCAGGCTGAGAACGCCTGCTCATTTTATTTTATATGCAAATTAAATACACTGATTTGATTTTAAAATGATGAATGGACGAAATATATCAATTTAAAATTGAATTTATTTGACATACATTTGATGACTATGATAAAGTTTAATATAAGTAACTGGATTATGATCGTAATCAGGAGAGGGGACAATCGATGAAAAAACGGATTCGTGCATTAAAAGCAATTATATTAGTGATGATCATGGTGGTGGAACTGGTTGGTGCAGATGCATTGCATGTATTTGCAGAGATGTTTCAAGTAAATCAAGATATAACGGTAACAGAGAATTCAGCAGATGGATCTACCAATGATTATTTAATGATGGGAGGAACGTTAACGATAAATAAAAACGATGAAGCCGGAAATCCAATTACTGTTGGAAAAATATATGGATCTGGTGGAGCTGTTGTAAATTATGGCATAATAACCAATATTGATGATTATTATGGCGATACAATTACAAATGCTGAGGGTGCGACGATTACTTCCGTGCAGAATTCAAGTGCGGATATTACCAATAATGGATTGGTTGGAACGCTTGCAATGGGATCAGGGGAAACTGTCACGAATGCCGGTTCCATTGACACACTCACAATGGGGGCATATACAACATTGAATTTAAATGGAGGAACGATTACAACGCTCGGGGTAGGAGAAGTTACTGATAATGGTGACTCTTTTAATAAGATAGTGATGGGAGGAAATGCGACCATTCATTCCATGATGGGAACCTTTACCATCAGTGGTTACGGCACGATGCAGGTAACTGGCTCGTTGAATCTGACAGGAGATTATTCAGAACCGGCCTGTACAATAGCGGTATCTGACGAAACAAAAATTACGGTGCCTTCGGGTTCGAAGGTAAAAGTAACTTATGGGAACGATACCTATGTGTTAACGGAGGGAACAAACCAGACATTGCGGGATATTGAGGGACATATCATTACGTTTAATATGCTGGATGAGGCGGCAAAAACATTGGAAGAGATGTCTGCCTTGCCCGCAGGGAAAAAGTATCTGAATGGGGAACAGGCAGTCGCAACGTATAGAGCAAAGGAAGGATATTATTTCCCTGAAAATTACAGTATTTCAAAATCACAGAACGCAGGCAGCGCAAATGTAAAACGGATAGATGCAAAAAATATCGAGGTAACAGTAACAGCTACCGGAGATGAAGATCTTGCATTTGTCATTCCGGCAGCAAATGCACAGAAATTGCAGAATGCACCGACAGGGCTTGTGGGCGGTATTGGAAAAGTATCCGGAGTCACAACAGATATGGAATATGCAAAAGAGGCAGATGCTGTGGATTGGACATCAATAAAAGAATTGACGAATGATACAATTGCAATGGAGTCAGGCACATGGTATTTCCGTTACAGGGGAACCGATGATAAAAAAGCAAGTGTAGCAGTTCCGGTGACTGTGAAAAAAGAAGGGATTGCAAACATTGAATTAGAAGATGTGTATTATGGAAGAGTCCCAAGTCCAAAAGTTACAACCACGACAAATGTTGGAACAAAAGCTTTGATACAATATAAAAAAGCTTCTGCAGACGATAGGGCATATAGCTCGATTGTTCCAACGGCAATTGGAGATTATATAGTTCGTGTAACTTATGGGGCTGTTGGTGAGTATGGAGAGACAGTTACAGAAAAGAAATTTTCAATTAAATTTCTGAATGCACCAGATACGGCATATACACTGCAGGGCACGGTGGGCAATCATGGATATTATGTATCTGATGTGATTGTGAAACCAGCGGATGGTTATACAATATCTACAGAATTAGATGGTACATATGTAAAATCCTTGTATATTCGGAAATCTCAAGCAGAGACGAAAATTTATCTAAAAAATGAAGCTGGTGCGAAAACCGGTGCAATTCGTTTAGCTGCAATTCGGATAAAACAGGAAAAACCAAAGATGAACCTGGAAAATGGAAAAACGTATTATGGAGATTCGCAGAAGCTTGTGATTCAGGATGAATACCTCAAGCAGGTATATGTAAATGGCATATTGCAGAGGTTGAATGGATCAGAGCTTGTTGTGGAACTTGGTTCTGACAATGGTAAGAAACAATATAAGATTATGGCAGTTGATATTGCAGGAAATATAAAGACAATTGTTGTAACTGTTGCTGCGGGCTGGATGAAAACAGGAATTGTTCCAGGAGGAGTTCTGGTAAATCTGGAAACAGGAACGGGATATAAACTTGGCTCTGGAAATTGGAACGTGAAAGGGGATACAACTTCGTATAGTGGAGATGCCATGTTTTATGTGAAAAAAGATGGTTCCTATACATTTCAAAGACGCTAAACAGATAATTAGTGTAAAGGTTTTTCAGTTATTATAAAGATAAGGTGTCGAACGCCATCGGAGAATGTCCGAAGGTGGGAGGCATCTTTCCTTTTGTCACAACGGAAATCAATTGGGAGTTCTTTGATTTTAAAATTAGACACAGCATAACTGGCAATCATTTCGGACGCAAATTCCATGCCTGTGCATTGCAGGTTCAGGCTGCGGACAGAGGCAGCGGAGAAACCACGCAGACCACAGTGGAAGTCATAGATGGATGTATGGAAACGTTTCCGCCCCAGAAAAGAAAGAAATGGAATACCAATATATTGGTGTAAAAATGGCATTGCATGATCTTCCATGCGACCAGCAAAGCGGTTGCCAATGACGAAATCATATCCGGAAAGAAGGGCATCTACAAAAGGCTGCAGTTTGGAAAAATCATAACTGTAGTCACAGTCTCCCATGATGATATACCGGCCATTCGCTGCATGAATTCCGCCCAGCAAAACGCTACCATATCCTTGGTTTGAAACAGAAATGACGCGGGCACCGAGTTGCCTGGCAATGAGGGGAGAGCCGTCCGTGCTTCCGTTATCTGCAACTAGAATTTCAGCAGATAAATCCGAATCAGAAAGGAACTTTTGAATTTCCTGAATACACAGAGGAAGTGTCTGACGTTCATTTAGGCAGGGTAATAAAATTGTGAATTCCGGGATGGAATTTGAAATATTAGTCATAAATTCTCCAAAGTGTGATTATTATTTTATATCAAAGCTACCATATAGGACAAAAAATGTCAAATAACAAAATAAAAATCATTTAATTGAGCTTTGATGAAATATTATAATTAAAAATGCAATTTAAAATGAGTTATAATTGACATATAATTGATGTTTTGCTAAAATTTCATCAGTCAAATTTGTTTATTTTTGTGAATTTATTTGTAGTTAAAACAGGAGAGGATTATGGAGAAAAAAAACCGCAGATTCTTGGTTCTGATTGCCATATCAATTGTAGTAATTGCAGCGGCCATTACGATCATATTGCTTGTTATGAAGAAGAAAGATTCTTATCGAGTGATTAAGATTTATGAAGTCGAGGGAACTGCATATGTACAGAGGAATGGCATTAGTGATATTGCACCGTATGCAAATATGTTGTTGGAATCAGGCGATACCGTGCGTGTGGAGCAGGGATCCATGACATTAAAACTGGATGAGGATAAGTTCGTATATGTGGAAGCTGATACAGAGTTTTCGCTTATTGCAGAGGGAACAAGTGAAAACAGCAAGACGAAAATCATACTTACAAAAGGAGCAATTACGAATGAAATTCAGGATAAACTGAGCACCGAGTCTTCTTATGAGGTCAATACACCGAATGCGACGATGGCTGTTCGTGGCACAGTATTCCGTGTAGAAATCACATATGATGAAGATGGAGTCTGCTATACGAAGGTCAGTACCCTGGAAGGGAAGGTTGCCACCAGACTTATCTATGCGGATGGTTCAATCCGTGATAAAGAAGTAATGGTAGAGCACGGCTATGAAGTGATCATTTATCAGGATGATAAGAATACTGATTATGTGGGAGATGCGGAGCCAATCGATTTCTCCAAGCTTCCGGCGTCAATCTGTGAGAAGTTTGAGGCTTTGATCGAGGAATTAAAAGAAGAAATGGGGCTGGAAGAGGAAGCAACAACAGAAGATACGAAACAAAGCGAATATACGGTAACGTTTCTGTATAACGGTTCCGTGTTTGGAACGCAGACAGTAAAGGCGGGAGAGTGTGCGAAGGAACCAACACTGATGCCGGAGGCAAGTGGAAGCTGGGATTATGATTTCTCTAAACCAGTAGAAGAAAATCTGATAATCAGGTGGAAATAACTGACACACAGAAAGAGAAAATATATAGCAGTACGCACTATGTATGGGGGTTTACATGGAGATTGAACGATTAAAAAAGGTAACAACAATACAGGAATTTTTTCAGATTACAAATAGGGACGCAATCAGTGATGGAACAAAAGCGTTTCTTGAAGCCATGAAAGAGGTAAAAATTCCTTCCGGACAGGATATTGTGACGTATGGACAGGAAAGTGAAGATGGAATGTATATCATTTTAGAAGGAACTGCGGATGTATATAGTGCATCTGATTCACTGATTAATACGCTGTCTGTCGGAGATTTTATCGGGGAGTTAGGATTGATCAATGACGATATGCGTGCTGCAACTGTTCGGGCACGTGGAGATGTGGTTTGTGCTAATATTTCGAAGAAATTATTTGACGAGATTGCTTCAGCCAACCGGAAGGTATATGGCACATTTATGAACATGCTGTATACGAAAACCACGAAACTGGTTTCTGAACGTGAGCGTATCAGATCAGAGCTTGCAATTGCAACACAGATTCAGACCGGCTGCCTGGAAAACGACTTTACAGAGTTTAACCAGCTTCCGGATGTCAAACTGACCGCCAGGATGCGCCCGGCGAAAGAGGTAGGCGGGGATTTCTACGATATGTTTATGATTGATGAGACGCATGTATGTTTTCTCATTGCAGATGTATCTGGAAAAGGTGTACCAGCGGCCATGTTTATGAGTATGGCAAAGACCCATATCAAAAACTATGCGACACTTGGACTTCCGTTAGCTGAGGTTGCATCCCGGGCAAACAATCAGCTTTGTTATAAGAATGAAGCGATGATGTTTGTAACGGCATTTATTTGTGCCCTTGATCTTGAAACAAACAGGGTGACTTTTATCAATGCAGGACACAATCTGCCATTTGTACAGCACGTGGGCGGAAAATTTGAAATGATAAAAGCAAAGGCAAATATGGTGCTTGGAATGATGGAGGATGTACCTTACCGGGAACAGTATCTGGATTTGGAGAAGGGGGACAGCATTTATTTGTATACGGATGGCGTGACAGAGGCATTAAATCCGAAACAGGAGCTGTTAGGGGATGCATATCTTGAGGATATGCTTAACCGGCACAAAGATAAAGTAGCGGACGTAGATGCGTTTGTTGATGCAATGTACGACGAGGTGGATGCGTTTGCAGACGGTGAGATGCAGGCAGATGACATTACAATGGTGTATTTGAGCAGGAAGTAGTACAAAACATAAGAGGGGATTATGAAAAAAATTATTCGGGATTTATTAGAATCAATCATAGTATGGCTGTTTGTTTTTCTGATGATAGTCAGCAATCTTTTGTCGCCGCTCGATTATATCTTAAAGGATGCACTTTACCAGCAGCCACGAGGCGTGTTAAGCGACATCAAAATTATAGGCATTGATGAACGGACATTGGAAGAATTAGGCCCGATTGGTACATGGTCGAGACAATATTATGCAGATTTATTAAATGTGCTTAACACAGACGAGGGCTCAAAACCTGCAGTTATAGGATTCGATGTTATTTTCTCAGGAAATGTAGATGAAGAGGGTGACAAGGCGTTTGCAGAAGCTGCAAAAGAAAGTGGAAATGTTGTCTGTGCGTCACAGCTTATCTATAAGGAGAAAGCGGAGATTCGTGCAGATGGAGTAAAGACGTATCCGATTGATACGGTGATTTATCCATATGAAGCACTTCGGAAGGAAGTGACGAGTGCATATACCAATGTGGCGCAGGATTCTGACAGCACGGTGCGTCGTGTGCTTATGAAGGAAAACTATGATGGACAGGAGCAGACGATGTTTCCACAGGCAATTTATGAGCTATATTGTCAAAAAAATGGACAGCAGCCAAATACGATCGCTTCCGATAAAACAGGAAGAACATTGATTAATTATTCTGGTAAACCAGGGGATTATGAGTGTATTTCTTTTGTGGATGTATTGAATGGGAAGATTGATAGTCGGACATTCAAAGATAGTATTGTGCTGGTTGGTGCATATGCATCCGGTATGCAGGATAATTTCAATGTGCCAAATGGCGGCGATCGCCAGATGTTTGGAGTCGAAATTCACGCAAATATTTTACAGGCATTCATCCAGAATCGTTTTTCTGTAAATGGAAATCCATATCTGTTTGGACTGTTGCAGGGATTTGTCTGTGCGGTCTTACACTTCCTGTTTAAGCGGACAAAAATCTGGGCATCTACGATATTACTTGTTGCAGGTGTTGGGGCAGAATTGCTTGCAGGCGTCATACTAAACAACAAAGGAATCACAATCAGTCTGATCTATGCACCACTTGTGATGATTATTTCATATATATATTGCCTGGCGATTGGATATATTCTGGAGAAGCTGAAACAGAAAAAGGTGCTCAAGGCTTTCAAGAAATATGTAGCACCGGAGATTGTAGACGAGATTGAAAAAAAAGGAGACTTTCATATCAGCCTTGGCGGTGAGAATCGGGATATTGCTGTTTTGTTTGTAGATATCCGGGGATTTACGACGATGTCAGAGGTTTTAGAACCAGAGCAGGTCGTTGAGATTTTGAACAGCTATCTGGCACTTACAACGAAATCCATATTTAAGAATAAGGGAACTCTGGATAAATTTGTCGGAGATGCCACAATGGCGGTGTTTAATTCTCCGTTTGATTTGGATGATTATGAGTTCCGGGCTGTTTGTGCTGCATGGGATATCGTGCAGGGCGGAATTGCATTGGAGGGAGAACTGATGGAACGGTTCGGCAGAAGTGTTGGATTTGGAGTTGGTGTAAACTGCGGACCAGCGGTTGTCGGAAATATTGGCTGCGATTTCCGAATGGACTTTACGGCAATTGGTGATACCGTGAATACAGCAGCCCGTCTGGAAGCAAATGCGAAGAAGGGACAGGTTTTAATCAGTGATGTTTTGTATGAGCGGGTAAAGGATCGTGTGGAGGTAGAGGAAGTCGGAGCGATTCCTTTGAAAGGAAAATCCAATGAAGTATTTGTATATGCGGTAACAGGAATAAAGGGGGAACGTGCAAAATGAAATGTAAAAAAATTATGGTCATTCCACAACGGGATGCGCTTCCTTCTTATATTAAACTGGCAAATCAATTTGATCTTGGATTTGAGTACAATGATTTCTTTAATCCAATAATCTTAGATGATGAGAAGCAATTGGAAGTGGCAATTGCAGGATACCAGCAGCAAGATAAACTGCCGGAATATTGCACTATGCATGGGGCATTTTTAGATATAACAGTATTTTCGGATGATCCTTTGATCGCAAAAGCGTCGGACTATCGCGTGGAACAAAGTCTGATACTTGCTGAACATCTAGGCGCAAGGGGCGTTGTATTTCATACAAATTATATCCCGAATTTTAAAACAGATTTTTATCGGGACGGCTTTGTAGAAAAGAATGCAGCATACTGGAGCGACAAGTTGACAAAACATAGAAATCTTCAGATTTACATAGAGAATATGTTTGACGACACGCCGGAATTGCTTGCACGACTTGCAGAGGCACTTAAGGAATATGATAATTTTGGAGTCTGCTTTGATTATGCGCATGCGCATGTCTTTGGAAATCCAGATGAGATTGAACAGTGGGTGAAGCTGCTTGCACCATACGTGAAGCATATACATATCAATGACAATGATTTTGCACATGATCAGCACTTTGCAGTTGGTGATGGAAATATTGACTGGCAGAGATTTAAGGTTTTTTATGAAAACTATTTTTCGGAGGCAACTGTGTTAATTGAGGTAAATGGGATGGATAAAATCGAAAGATCCCTGGAATACATGGAACACTTGTGATAGAGGGGTGTGGCGATTGGAAAACAATAAGACAATTACAGTGGAAGCGTCAATGGAATATCTGGATAAAGTAACGACCGGGATAGAAGCGTTTTTAGAAGTGTGTGACTGTCCAAAGAAGATTGCAAAGAAGATATTGCTATGTGTGGAGGAATTGTATACGAATGTTGTAAATTATGCATATGATTCACCGGGCGGTAGTTGTACGATCGAGTTGAAAAGTCTGTCAGAGGAGACAGAACGTGGGGTCATAATCTGTATGCGGGATCGGGGCGTGGCGTTTGATCCATTTACAAAGGATGATCCAGACATTACGTTATCAGCAGAAGAAAGGGAAATCGGCGGACTGGGTATTTATATGGTGAAAAACATCATGGATACGGTGTCCTATGAATATAAGCAACAAGAAAATATAGTTACAATGACAAAAAAATGGCAGATTTAAACTGTCGGAAATGGGAGGTTATTATGGAATTAAAAAAAGAACAGGAAGGTAATAAGCTGATTGTAAGTGTGTCAGGAAGATTAGATACGAATGCAGCACCGGTTATGATGAAGGAATTGGAGGAGCTGCTGTCAGACCCGGTTAAGGAGTTTGTGCTGGATATGAAAGCCTGCGATTACGTGGCGAGTTCCGGACTTCGTGCCATTTTATGGGCACAGAAGAAAATGAATGGGTTAGGTGGATCAATGGTTGTGAAGAATGTCATTGGAGATGTGATGGAAGTATTTGAGATGACAGGATTTGCAGATATTTTGACATTTGCGTAAGGGTGGTACATAGCGGAAAAAAGGGAGGTTATTATGGATTTTAAAGATGAGATTGTGCAGTTCGTGACAGACAAGGTTGGTGGCATTGTAGTGGTAGCGGAAGGGTCTGCTGAGATTGTATATGCGGATTCTTATTTCGAGAGAAAGTATGGAGATGCCGTGGTCGGCATGGATGCGGAAGAAATTTTTGCATGGAATGATGAGTGCCCTTTGCTGGAAGTTGGTGGTGTATCAGTTGAATGGGAATATATAGATACAAATTCAAAGAAATATTTTAAATTCAATTCCGGACTGTTTGAAAAAGAAGGAAAGAATTATAAGATTCATCAGGTTACAGATATTACGGAATATATGGGATTAAATCGTGATATCACAAAGTATATGGGATTTTTTAGGAAACTTTCAAAGTTCCAGACGGCAGTTCTTGAGAAGTTATCAGAGACTTATTATGAGCTTCTTCCAATGCTTGCAGATTATTTTAATACAAGCAAGGCTTATTTTATGATTCAGAGGGAAGAGGTCATGGATGTTATTACCTATAATAAGATGGGAAACATGTATAGCAATGACCGTATTTCATATGATGCATCGGTAGCTGCATTGTTTGAAAATAGTTGTGAGGATGATGTGCTGTTTGAAAGCTTTGATGAAAAAGTTCAGGAGGTGCTCCGGTTAAATGGTGCAAAGGAAGACAGTGCATACCGTCTGCTTGTAAGTGGAGAAGTGTCTGACCAGAGATATGCGCTCTACCTGGGGGTATGGCCAAATATGGACTGGGAGTCTATGAATGAACCAACCCTGAAGAGTGTTATCCGTCTGTATATTGAAAATGGAGTTATGCGGGAGAAACTCGTTTATGCGAGTGAGCATGACGGCTTGACGGGTCTTTATAATAAGGCAAAATATATAGAAATGGCAAAAAAAATATTCCCTGATCTTGAGTCTGTTGCAATCTTCAATTTTGATGTAAATAATCTGAAAAAAATGAATGATCAATTTGGACATGAGGCAGGCGATAAGTTGATTATTAAGGCGGCAAATAGTTTCCGCAAGGTGACGAATAATCGTGTACATGCATTCCGTATGGGCGGAGACGAATTCCTGCTTGTGGCAGAAAATGTATCAGAAGCGGAAGCAGAGACAATCAAGCAGCGTTGGGAAGAGGAGCTTGCGAGATTGAATATGGCAGATGATGGAATCCATTGCGTAGTTGCAGTTGGCGTTGCATATGGTGTAAAAGAGTATGATTATGCAGCATTGTTAAAGCTTGCGGATGAAAGAATGTACGAGGATAAGAAATCTAAGAAAAAACCGGGAGAAGAAATTCGGTAATCTAAGGGATGGCAAGAAACATAAAAAGAAAATGGAGGGTAAAACATGAGTATGACATTTCGTGAATTGATTGATTATGCGAGAAAGGAAGAAGCATCAGACGTACATGTAACGGTAGGTACGAATATTGCACTACGAAGATTTGGAGAACTGGAGATTTTAGAGCCGGCACCGTCAGCGGAGGAGTCAACGGAATTGATCTTCAGTGAGTTAACGGAGGAACAGGTTGCAAAGGTCAAAGCAGGTGAAGACCTGGACTTTGCATTGATGACAAAGGACGGGACAAGACTGCGTGCCAATATTTATCATCAGAGAAATAATATTGCAGCAACGTATCGTATTCTGCGCTCGAAGATACCTACATTTCAGGAATTGCATGTTCCGGATGCAGTTAGAAAGTTAATCAATGAGCCACGGGGATTGATTCTGATTACAGGACCGACAGGCAGTGGTAAGACAACAACACTTGCATCTATGATTGATTATGTAAATCAGAAGCAGGCAAAACACGTTATGACAATCGAAGATCCGATAGAGTACATATACTATCATGCAAAATCTATGATTCATCAGCGAGAAGTTGGAAGAGATGTAGATTCTTTTGCAAAGGCACTTCGTTCGTCTCTGCGTGAGGATCCGGATATCATTCTGGTTGGGGAGATGCGTGATTATGAGACAATCAGTGCAGCAATTACGGCAGCCGAAACAGGACACTTAGTTCTTTCTACGTTACATACTACAAGTGCAGCACAGACTATTGAGCGTATTATTGATGCTTATCCGGCACACGGACAATCACAGGCCCGGACACAGCTTGCAAATGTATTAAAAGGTATTGTAACGCAGCAACTCGTACCGATGGAAGATGGAACAGGTATGGCAATGGCTACGGAGATTCTGATTAACACAGATGCGATTGCAAATCAGATTCGTGAGAATAAAACACATCAGATTATTTCATCGATGCAGGGTGGAGCAGCACTTGGTATGCATACACTCAATGCAGATTTGAAGCGTCTGATCCGTGAACAGAAGATTACAGAAGAGATGGCAAAGAAATATGCTTCCAATGTGAAAGATTTTGAAAATCAAAGATAAATAGAACTTTGACATAACTTGGTTTCAAGGAGCTTACCGTGTGCGCTTTTTCCTTTTGCGCGTAGAGAAGCTCTTTGAGACAAGTTTCCGGTTTATGCCATAGTAGAAAATCATACAGAGGCAGAAGATGCTTGCAAACAGTGCCCGATAGGTAAAAAAGTAATGCAGAAAAGTATGGTTTGCAAGTATCAGAAACCGAATGTATGGAATACAGTATAATGCCATGAATAACCATGGCATAAAATTCTTTTTTTCGCTTTTTCGGAATAAATAATATATCATAAACAACAATACAAAAACACCGATTGAAACTGCATAACCATAGTTTTTGACATAATTAAATGGAAAGAGACATGCGATATTCCGCAATAACGCGTTGATTGCAAGTGAAATACCATGCAAGTCACTGGCATCTCCATTTACACGTACAGAGGCAGAGGATATCGCTTCCTTAAAAATATTCCGGTGCAATGTGATGGAGGTAATACTCCATTTTGCAATCCAGGCAGATAGGTAGCCAATGCCCCAGCAGATGGAACGGGAGAAGATGATTCGGAATCCAGTTCTGACATCTTTTAATTGATGATTTTCATACATGAAAATCAGAAGCAGTGCGAGTGGAACAAGGAGCGTGATCGTCTCCGTTGATAAAAAATCAAAGTATGCAGTGATATTGCCAACAAACAGAAAGAACAGACCGGAGAGGGTTTGTTTTTTTCTGTAGATAAAAAGTGTGAATATGCTTGCGAGAAGCATAATTAAAAAGCACCAGATATATTCGAGACTCATTGGAATGTACCAGAAGGAGACGGATATAAGTGCGGTCAGTATGCCCCAAATGCAAAATGCATATCCGGATTTTGCAAGCATCGTAACCAGGGCTGCCAAAAGCCCGGCTAGTACAATGGCAAATACGATATAGATCTGCTGTATATTAAAAATAGTGAGCAATGGTCGAATCAAAACAGCAGAACCATGCCAGTATCGGAAATAATCATAGGTTGGTTCTGCGTCGGAGGTCACAGCAGTGTATAAGTTTGTATTTTCATTGTGTGTGGATGTGTAGTAATAAGAAGCCTTCAAGGGGGAAGCAAAGGGGTGTTCAGCATCATAATAATAGAGCACATTCAATAAAATTGCATCTGCATAGTGATCAATATTGGATGCAGGATCATTTTCGAGAACACGATAAAATACAGGACGTTTCATGAAATATACAGCAGACTCCTGCGTGTGTTTCTGAATCGCAGAACGTGGAATCAGAGAGACGACGGAAAGCAAAAACAATTCTGCCGCAGTGAGGGCAAAGAAGGAGACAATCCAGATAAGAATCGTTTTCTGTGTTGCGCGAGTGCAGGTACAATTGTTTTGCGTGGTAAATGAATGCTTCATGAAATCTCCCATTGTCTGTTGCAGTCATGGTAAATAATCCGTTTAATTACCAGAAAAACTGTTCTGGATGTCAGGATGTGCCGCAGGAAGTGCTTTTTCCAGATCGTCGACACGTGTCATTAAACAGGCACAAAAACCATCGAGGGGCTGAAAACAGCGAACGAATATTTCCTTGCCGATTTCAGGACTGTAATCCCGGATGTAGCGGGCAGTTCCATTTACTGCGACATCAGTGTAGGCTACGAGCCATTTCTTATCTGCGTTTGGAAAAACAGTAAAAAAAGAATGGTTCAGCATTTCGTCAATGGTCTTCCCCTGAATGATTTCCATTTCTTTATTACAGTAACGAAATACAAAATCAACACCATGTCCATCCTGGTTGAAAACAAGCTCAACAACACAAAATGCAATTGGCATGTTGTCAAGGATTGAAAAACGAAATTGAATATCAGCTACAGTTCGAATACTGCCGGAAATACTTTCATGCAGTGTTTCGTTCAAGCGCTTGTGTGCGGCAGCAGTCCGTTTGCGCCCTTGGAAGCATGTACCATCCAGCATATGATAGACACCATCTTCGATAAAGTTAATCTGCTTTTTTGCAACTAAAATTCCTTTATTGACACAGATAAAATCGTGAGCCTCTAAAGATTCAAAAAAATCTTTGACAGTAATATATGTAAGGAACGTCTGATTGGTTATCAGATGGATACAGGTTCTGCCATCCTTACGTGTCAGGTATTTGATGTTTTCAATTTGAATGTTGTTTTTTTTGAGATATTTTAATATCTTGCCTTCCATGAAAGGACTCCTTTGTTTCAGTTACTTTTTGAACTACAAATAAGAGTTTAACAAAGAGGAATGGTTAAGTCAACGGCAAAAGACGGTTTTGTCCATGGACAGTTTCAGATATCTGTGCTAAATTTTTTATAAAAAAATACAGGAGAACCATAGAATATGACAGAGTTACAGCAGCGATTGTTTGAATTGCAGGATAAAAAATATCAGGCATTTTCATCAAAATTGATACCGAATATTGAACCGGAGCATGTAATCGGAATCCGGACACCGGTATTGCGGAAATTTGCAAAGGAGTTCGCGAAGGAGAATGGCGTAGAAGCATTTTTGCAGAAACTGCCACATACTTACTATGAAGAAAATAATCTGCATATGATGCTGATCGGCGGAATCAAAGATTATGCGCAGTGCTTATATGAGGTAAAGCGTATGCTGTCATATATTGACAACTGGGCGACATGCGATCTGCCAATTCCGAAATGTTTTGCGAAGCATAAGGAGGAACTGATCCCGGAGATCCGGACATTTCTGACATCGGGGGAGACTTATACGATTCGGTATGGCATGGGGCTTTTGATGCGGTTATACTTGGATGATGATTTCCGGCCGGAATATCCCGCGATGGTTGCGGCAGTTGAATCGGAAGAATATTATGTGAATATGATGATCGCGTGGTATTTTGCAACTGCACTTGCCAGGCAGTGGGAGACGTGCATCCCATATATCGAAGAGCGAAGATTATCTCCGTGGGTACATAGAAAGACGATTCAGAAGGCGGTGGAAAGCTACCGGATCACGGATGAGCAAAAAGCGTACTTGAAGACCTTCCGTTAAAAGTGTACTATAAGAAGATAGAAATTATGGAGGCAGGAAAATGCGGACAAGAGAAGAAGCCTTAGCGTTTGCGCTGTCGTTCCCGGATACATATCAGGATGCGCCGTTTCGCGATGATAACTGGCAACTGGTACGTGTGAAGGGGAGCAAGAAAGCGTTTTTGTGGACATATGAACGGAATGGATATATGAATCTGAATGTCAAGGTAGATCCGGAGTGGCGTGATTACTGGCGGGATGCTTTCGCGTCTGTCGTGCCGGGCTGGCATCAGAACCGGGAGCATTGGAACACGATTATCCTGGATGGAAGTGTGCCGGACGATGCGGTGTGCGAAATGATCACGGAGAGCTACCGGCTTGTCACCGACAGTCCGTCGAAGCGGATTTATGAGGCAGTGAAGAAGATTCCACGTGGAAAGGTAGCAACATACGGACAGGTTGCAGAGCTTGCCGGGGATAAGAAGATGGCGCGTGCAGTAGGAAATGCACTGCACAGGAACCCGGACCCCGAACATATTCCGTGTTATCGTGTGGTCAATGCGAAAGGGGAGCTTGCCGGAGCGTTCGCATTTGGCGGCGCAAATGTGCAGGCAGATCTGCTTGCAGCGGACGGAATTCCGGTCGTGGATAATAAGGTTGATCTTGCGAAGTATGGGATGAAATATACAGATATTCAAAGGAGTGGAACAGTTTGAAGAAAAAGATAAAGAAGATAGCAGCGGCGCTGCTGGCATTTACGATAGGATGTGTAAGCCTGACCGGCTGCAGCGCGCGGCAGGATACGATTCGGTTTGGCGCGGCAGGTGTCGGAGGCGGATATTATGCGTTTGCGACTGCATATACACAGCTTGCAAATGCGGAAGATTCGGATATGAATTTCGAGGTAAAATCGACGGCTGGTTCAATGGCGAACCTGCGGTTGTTGTCCGAGGGATATGTGGATGTGGCGATTGCGCAGGCAGATCTTGCGGCCGCCGCATATTATGGAACGGATGAAAACGGGGAATCCTATCAGGGATACCGTGTCTTAGCGGGGCTTTATACCGAGGCATGCCAGATTGTTGTGCGCAAGGATTCAGGGATTAAAAGCTTAGATGATCTGCAGGGGAAGACGGTAAGTGTCGGTGAATCAGAATCCGGAACCGAACGGAACGCATTGCAGATCCTGCAGGTGAGCGGACTTGCATCACCGATTACAGAGACCGTCAACCTGACCTATATTGAAGCAGCGGAGAAGTTAAAGAGTGGCGAGATCGATGCGATGTTTTATACAGGTGGTGTGCAGACAAATGTGATTGCGGAGCTTGCAGACAGCTGTGAGATCGCACTTGTTCCGGTCGATGCGAAGACAGTGGATAAGCTGAAACTTGCATATTCATCCTACGAAGCCTGTGAGATTCCGGCAAATACTTACACCGGACAGACGGAGAAGGTATCAACGGTCGGTGTCAAGGCACTGCTGCTTGCGAGTGAGAAGATGTCAGACAAGACCGCGGAAGAGCTTACAAAACAGTTTTTCACACATGCAACGGAGATTCAGTATGCAACTTCGTTAAAGGAGGTCTTTGATGCAAATGCGGCTGTGGATGGCGTGCAGCTTCCATTTCATCCGGGGGCAAAAGCATATTATGCATCGCAGGGAATCACAGTGGATGCACAGGAAAACTAACAGATAGGAGAACCATTTTACATGGAAATACAAATTGATATGTATCAGACATTGGCACTTTCGGTTGTGGTGCTGATGCTTGGACAGTTTTTGAAACAGAAAATAAATTTCTTGGAAAAGTTCTGTATTCCGGCTCCCGTGGTCGGTGGTTTGATCTTTTCGGTCCTTATCTGCATTTTATACAGTGCGGGCGTGGTAGAGTTTACATTTGATGATACGCTGCGGGAAGTGTGCATGGTGTTCTTCTTCACATCGGTTGGATTTCAGGCGAATCTGAAGGTGTTAAAGAGTGGCGGAAAGGCGCTTGCCATCTTCCTTGGATTGGTAATTGCCTTGATTTTCATGCAGAATTTACTGGCAGTCGGTGTGTCACATCTGATCGGACTTGATTCTCTGGTCGGACTTTGTACCGGTTCGATTCCGATGGTCGGCGGACACGGAACGGCAGGTGCATTCGGACCCGTACTGGAGGACTTCAATGTAAAGGGTGCGACAACAATCTGTACGGCAGCAGCAACCTTCGGACTGGTGGCAGGAAGCCTGATTGGAGGACCGATCGGAAAACGTCTGATCGAGAAGAATCATCTGCTTGACACGATCGTGACAGAGGATGACAGCTTGTTGGTTGAGGATGAAAAGAAACATGAGCGCCATACGAATATGTATGCGGCGGCTGTATTCCAGTTGATTCTGGCAGTCGGACTCGGTACGATTATTTCTGAGCTTCTGACAAAGACAGGACTTACATTCCCGATTTATATCGGAGCCATGATCGTCGCTGCAATCATACGAAATGTCGGCGAGTATTCCGGAAAATTCGACATCTATATGGGCGAGATCAACAACCTTGGAGGTATCTGCTTGTCGCTCTTTCTCGGAATTGCGATGATCACATTGAAGCTGTGGCAGCTTGCGGAGCTTGCATTACCGCTTATGATCTTGCTTGGCGCGCAGCTGTTGCTTATATTCCTGTACACGTATTTCGTTGTATTCCGTGTGATGGGAAAGGACTACGATGCGGCAGTGCTTGCGGCTGGAACGTGTGGATTCGGTATGGGTGCGACACCGAATGCCATGGCGAACATGCAGGTGCTTTGTGACCGTTATGCGCCATCGGTGAAAGCATATCTGCTCGTCCCATTAATTGGAAGTTTGTTTGCAGACTTCATTAACAGTCTGGTGATTACGTTATTTATCAATATTATATAGTGCAGAGGGACGGATATTTGGAATGAATCATGATCTTGAAATGAAGATAAAGGTTGGAGGAATAGCATGAAGGACAGGAAAGAGAAGAAGAAAAAAGCAAAATTTAATCTTGCGTTTGACAATCTTGCGATTCCGGAAGTGCATATTCATGGACGGAGGGAAGCCAAGCACGAGGACGTGACAGAAACAGATGATGAAGTGGTGACCTTTGACGATGTGGCAATCCCGGAGGTACATATACAGCGGAGAAAAGAAATGTATGAGCTTTTAGTGAAGCTTCGGAAAAAGCTGCACGAGATACCGGAAGCATCGATGCACGAAGAGAAGACGAAGCACACGTTGATCGAGTTTTTACACAAATACACAGCACTCACAGTTGTTGACCGGGATGCGTGGTTCTATGTCGTTCGGAAGGCTGATAATCCGGACGGTACACCGCCGATTGCATTCCGGGCAGATATGGATGCTGTGAGCGGGGCAGATGGTGTCGGACATTTCTGCGGGCATGACGGACATAGTACGATTCTCTGTGGGGTGGCGCTTTATCTGTCAAAGCGAGAACAGCCGCTTACCAGAGATGTGTATCTGATTTTCCAGCCGGGTGAGGAAATTGGCGCGGGTGCGAAGATCTGTAAGGAATTACTTGCGGAAAAGCAGATCGGAGAGATATACGGATTGCATAACATTCCGGGTTATCCGAAGGAACAGGTACTGCTTCGCAAGGGAACTTTTGCGTGTGCATCAACGGGACTTTCGATTCATATGACCGGAACACCAAGCCATGCGGCATACCCGGAAGCAGGCAGAAATCCAGCCATTCCGATGGCGAAGCTTCTGCTTGAGATCGAACGGATCACGAAGGAAATGCAGGAGCGGGGCGAGTTCGCGCGTATGACTGTGATCGGAGCAGACGTTGGCAGTGCGAATTATGGTGTGTCTGCGTTTGAAGGTACGCTGCGTCTTACGGTGCGTGCAGAGAAGGAAGATGCATTTGACGCATATGTGAATGAGATTAGATCTCTGGCTGCGACACTTGCAGAGGATGAGGAGCTTACTATATCCATAGAGGAAATCGAGCGGTTCCCGGCAACGGAGAATCACGATGCAAATGTAGATAAGCTGCACGCTTGTGCAGAGAAATTGCAATTTCCTGTGACAGAGCTTGCAGAACCGATGCGCTGGTCGGAGGATTTTGGCTATTATCTGCAGGAAGTGCCGGGTGCATTTTTCGGCGTGGGTGATGGCGAGGATCATGCACAGCTCCATACAGCGAGCTATGAGTTCCCGGATGAGATTATGAAAACTGCCGTTGCAATGTTTGCAGGGCTGATATAGGAAAGAAGGATAAAACCATGAATATCGAAGTAAGAGCATATACAGACAAGGACATCGAGGCAATGGTGACGATCTGGAATCAGGTTGTTGAGGATGGTGTGGCATTTCCGCAGGAGGAATGTCTGACGCAGGAGTCGGGAACTGCATTTTTTGCGGAACAGACATATTGCGGAGTCGCAGAGGATACGGATACAGGCAGAATCTACGGCATGTATATCCTGCATCCAAACAATGTAGGACGATGCGGACACATCTGCAATGCAAGCTATGCGGTTGACCGGGAATCCAGAGGATTGCATATCGGCGAGAAGCTGGTGTCTGATTGTCTGGTGCAGGGCAAGGCACATGGCTACCGTGTCTTACAGTTCAATGCGGTTGTCGCAAGCAATGTACATGCACGGCATCTGTATGAGCGGCTTGGATTCAAACAGCTCGGTACGATACCGGGGGGATTCCGCATGATTGACGGAAGCTATGAGGATATCTGCCCATATTATCATGAGCTGTAAAATTGTTAAAAGTTTGTAAACTCGGTTGACGAACCGGGGGAAAATGGGGTAGACTACACCCCGGGTTGAGGAAGAACCATGGCGAAATATGGTTCGGTCAGATCCGGCAGTGATAAAGCTGCAATAAGAATAAAAAAATTGGAGGTGGGACTATGGACAGCTACGATAGTACGAGTCGAGTGAAACGCGGTGGCGGACATATGGATATACGAACGCAGTTGGGACATAGTCTCATTTTATCTATGATGATATAACTGTGTTTAGTTTTCTGTTGTCTGAACCACCGTACACAAACGGTGGTATTTTTATGCCCCGGAATAAGGAGGTAGAAGACAATGAAGAAATGGATGAAAAGAAAGAATTACGCAGCACAGTCAAAGAAGCATTTGCAGGACAAGAACCTGCAGGAGGCAGCGAAGGTACTCTCCCTGATGGAGGTTGACGATGCGGTCGATGTCTTGGACGAAGTTGATGATGCAACGAAAAAACAGGTCGTTGATATGCTCCCGGAGGATGCCGGAAATGATATCCAGATGATCCTCTCGTACGAGGAAGACGAGATGGGTAGTCGTATGACGACGAACTATATCGCAATCCGCAGAGGTATAGATATCAGACAGGCAATGCGCGAGCTTGTTTCACAGGCAGGCGAAAATGATAATATCGGAACGGTTTATGTATTAGATGAGGCAGATAAATATTACGGTGCGATCGACCTGAAGGATCTGATCGTAGCAAGAGAAAATGATGCACTGGAATCCATCATCAATACGACGTACCCATTTGTGACTGATCATGAGAAGATCGAAGATTGTATTGACGAACTGGTAGATTACGCAGAGGATTCCATTCCGGTTTTGTCTGACACGAAGGAATTGCTCGGTGTTATCACGGCACAGGATGTCGTAGAGGCTGTCGATGATGAGATGGGCGAGGACTACGCAAAGCTCGCTGGTTTGACGGACGAAGAGGATTTGAGAGAAACTACAAAGGAAAGCATGAAGAAGCGTTTGCCTTGGCTGATTATCTTATTGTTCCTTGGCATGGGTGTGTCTTCCGTTGTAGGAGCTTTTGAAGCGGTAGTTGCTGTCCTGCCGATCGTGATGTGCTTCCAGTCTCTGATTCTGGATATGGCAGGTAATGTTGGAACGCAGTCGCTGGCTGTTACTATCCGTGTACTGATGGATGAGAACCTGACTGGCAGGCAGAAGCTGCATCTCGTATGGAAAGAGATGAAGGTTGGATTTGTAAATGGCTTATTGCTTGGCTCGCTTTCATTTGTATTTATCGGAATCTACATTGCCTGCTTCAAGCACAATGCATGGCTGCATGCATTCCTGATCTCAGGATGTGTTGGCGTATCACTGATGGTTGCAATGGTGATCTCAAGCTTAGTCGGAACTTTGATTCCGATGTTCTTCCACAAGATCAAGATTGATCCGGCAGTTGCATCCGGTCCGCTGATCACGACAGTCAATGATCTTGTAGCAGTAGTCACTTACTATGGATTGGCATGGCTGTTCTTGATCCAGATCATGCGGATTGTTTCATAGGGAAGCTGTCAGAGAAGAAGATTTGGGAGTTTACATGCTTCCATTACGGGATGTCAAATAAATGATAAAAATAAAAAGTGAATTACTTGAAAAATATACTTTGTATGTTAAAATATAGTTCGGTTATGAATTGTTTGATTGCGAACAATTCATAACCGAACTTTTCTTTATGGAAATGAAATGAGCGGATGATAGGAATATCATTTGAAAAATGAAATTTGTGGATATACAGATTTAGCATTTGTAAATTATGCAAACTGTATGGACGAAAAAGGAGGGAATTCATGGACGATTGGAAGCATGATCATCTGGGAAATCAGATCATCATATTATCAAACCAGGTAAAGCATTATCTGCATCAAGCAGCAGAAGTGGAAGGCATCAGCGGGTCACAGAGCCGGATTCTGCATTATATTTCTGAATTCAGCAAGAAAACAGAAGTATATCAGAAGGATGTGGAGGAGTTCTTCTATCTGCGCCGGTCTACTGTCACACAGACGTTGCAGACGATGGAAAAGAACGGACTTATCAAGCGTTCCAGCGTTGTCAGAGATGCACGCCTGAAGAAACTGGAACTGACCAAAGCAGGACAGGCACTCGAAGCAAAAATCCATATACGTGTGATGCAGATGGAGCATCGATTGAGTGACTGCTTATCAGAGGAAGAAATCACACAGTTCTTATCAATTACAGATAAACTTGGTGTCGAATTGACAAGCCTTGGAGCACCAGAAATCAAGCAAGCCTGTAAGTAACCACAAGGTCACTTGGCTTGCTTTCGTATGATATATTTGCAAAACGAGACAATGTGTAGATAGAGTTGTACATAAATAACATTTCCTATGCAGACCATTGGAGCACATCAGCACTTAGCGAACAGACAGCAATTCGTAGAATTGATGCTCTGTGAGTTTAGTGCCTGCTATGTGCGGAAGTGAGCGAGAGCGTGTCTGCATAGAAATGTGTATTTTGTACAACTCGATATAGAAATTTACGCGTTTTGCATAGAAGCATAAGAAAGGAGACAACATGTTAAAGACGTTAGGAAAACAAATCAAAGAATTCAAAGCCGCGTCCATCGCAACCCCACTGTTCATGCTGTTGGAAGTTCTGATGGAAACGCTTGTACCATTCCTGATGTCATCGATCATTGATGATGGCGTCAATGTGCCGGGTGGCGACATCCACCATATCTGTGTAGTCGGTGCATGGATGATCGTGGCAGCGGCAGTCGGACTATTTGCTGGATTGATGGGAGGTCGTTATGGTGCATATGCATCTGCCGGGTTCGCGAAGAACCTGCGGCAGGCAATGTATTATAATATCCAGACATTTTCATTTACAAATATAGACAAGTACAGCACCGCCGGCCTGGTGACTCGTATGACGACGGATGTAACAAATGTGCAGAACTCCTACATGATGATCCTGCGTATGGGTATGCGCGCCCCGGCGAGCATGATCTGCGCGATGGCAGCCGCATTTTTGATCAACGCAAGGATCGCAAGCATTTACCTGATCGCAGTGATTCTGCTCGGTTTGGTGTTACAGTTTATTATCCGAAAGGCAAATAAATATTTCAATATCGTATTTGAGAAGTACGACGACTTAAATGCAAGCGTGCAGGAGAATGTATCCGCAATCCGCGTAGTTAAGGCGTATGTCCGCGAGGAGTATGAGACGAATAAATTTGCACAGGCAAGTGCGAAGGTATACAACATGTTTGTAAAGGCAGAGAGCATCATCGCCTGCAACATGCCGGTCATGATGTTCACGGTATATAGCTGTATCCTGTTAATCAGCTGGGTTGGCGCGCATATGATCGTGAGTGATTCGCTTACGACAGGTAATCTGATGAGCCTGCTTGCATACTGTATGAATATCCTGATGAGTCTGATGATGCTTTCGATGGTATTCGTCATGATCAGTATGAGTATGGCGAGTGCGAGACGTATCGCTGAGGTTATCAACGAGGACACGACCTTGAAGAATCCGGAGCAGCCGGATATGGAAGTGCCGGACGGAAGCGTGGAGTTCGATCATGTATATTTCCGTTACAAGGAGACGGCGAAGGATTTCGTATTGAAGGATATCAATGTAGCAATCAAGTCGGGTGAGACGATCGGTATCATCGGTGGAACCGGTAGTGCGAAGACAAGTCTTGTGAGCCTGATCAGCCGTCTGTATGATGTGTCCAAAGGCAGTGTCAAGGTTGGCGGCAAGGATGTCCGGGACTACGACATGGAGACACTTAGAAATGAAGTTGCGGTTGTATTGCAGAAGAATACATTGTTCAGCGGAACGATCTACGAGAACCTCCGCTGGGGTGACAAGGATGCTACCGACGAGATGTGCAGACGTGCCTGTGAGCTTGCCTGTGCCGATGAATTTATCGAGAAGATGCCGGATGGCTACAACACGTATATCGAGCAGGGCGGTTCAAATGTGTCCGGTGGACAGAAGCAGCGTCTGTGTATTGCGCGTGCGCTTTTGAAAAATCCGAAGATTCTGATCTTAGATGATTCAACGAGTGCGGTTGATACAGCGACGGATGCGAAGATCCGTGCCGCATTTGCAACTGAAATTCCGAACACTACGAAGATTATCATTGCACAGCGTATCTCCAGTGTGGAGCATGCGGACCGGATCATCGTCATGCATGAGGGCGAGATCAATGGCATTGGAACGCACGAAGAACTGCTCGCTGGAAATGATATTTACCGCGAAGTATATGAGTCACAAAATGGTGTCGGCGCCAATGCTGATTTTGACGAGGTGCCTGTTGCGACGAAGGAGCAACATCAGGATGGCACCGAGGACCTGCCGCCGAACGAAGGTGAGGGGGCAATACCACATGACGAGGTGCCAATTGTGGATAAGGAGGTGAGTCAGCATGCGTAATCAAAAAGGAAAAGGACCGGAGAATCCGGGCAAACTTCTCAAGCGATTGATGGGAATGCTGATGAAGCATTATGGCGCGGCGGTCATTATCGTGGCAATCTGTATCATCATCAACGTTCTTGCAAATGTACAGGGAACAATGTTCATGCAGCGGTTGATCGACGACTATATCACACCGCTGTTAAAGAGTGAGACGAAGAATTACACACCATTGCTTCATGCAATCGGACGTGTGGCATGCTTTTATGGAGTCGGAATTATTGCTTCTTATTCCTATAACCGGATCATGGTCAATGTCACACAGGGAATGCTGAAAACATTCCGAGATGAGATGTTTACGAAGATGGAGCAGCTTCCAATCAAATATTTTGACACTCATGCACATGGAGATATCATGTCCATGTATACGAACGATACCGATACGCTGCGTCAGATGATCAGCCAGTCGATGCCACAGCTTTTCAACAGTGCGATTACGATTATCAGTACGACAGTCTGTATGTTTATGCTGAACATTCCACTTACGGCGCTGACATTTTTCATGGTCGGAATCATGCTGGTGCTGACAAGAAAAATCGGCGGACTTTCTGCAAAGCATTTCATTGCGCAGCAGAAGGATATTGGTACAGTCAACGGCTACATCGAAGAGATGATGCAGGGGCAGCGTGTGGTAAAGGTGTTCTGCCACGAGGAGGAGAGCAAGGAAGCGTTTGACAAGCTGAACGATGCTTTGTGTGAAAGCTCTTACAAGGCAAATAATTATTCGAATATTTTAGGACCGATCAACGCACAGCTTGGAAATATCAGCTACGTGCTCTGTGCAATTGTCGGTGGTATGCTGGCGATTGGAAATGTCGGCGGATTCACGCTGGGCGGACTGGCGAGCTTCCTGACCTTCAACAAGAACTTCAACATGCCAATCAACCAGATCAGTATGCAGATCAATGCAATCGTAATGGCGCTTGCGGGAGCAGAGCGAATCTTCAATCTGTTGGACGAAGAGCCGGAAGTGGACGAGGGCTATGTCGAGCTGGTCAATGCAAAGCGTGAAAATGGACAGCTTGTGCCAAGTGAAAAGCGTACCGGACTCTGGGCATGGGCGCACAAGCATACAAATGGTGATCCAACCACATATGTTGAGCTGAAGGGTGATATTGTATTTGATGATGTGGACTTTGGCTATAACGATGATAAGATCGTGCTGCATAATATTACAATGTTTGCACAGCCGGGACAGAAGCTTGCATTTGTAGGCTCAACCGGTGCCGGAAAGACGACGATCACGAATCTGATCAACCGGTTCTATGATATTCAGGACGGAAAGATCCGGTATGATGGAATCAATATCAACAAGATCAAGAAAGCGGATCTGCGAAGATCACTTGGTATCGTATTGCAGGATACGCATTTGTTCAGTATGAGCGTGCGGGAAAATATCCGTTATGGACGACTCGATGCAACAGATGAAGAGGTTGAGGCAGCCGCAAAGCTTGCAAATGCCGATGGATTCATCCGGCGTCTGCCACAGGGCTATGATACCGTTCTGACCGGAGACGGTGCAAACTTGAGTCAGGGACAGCGCCAGCTTCTTGCCATCGCGCGTGCAGCAATCGCCGATCCACCGGCGCTGATCTTAGATGAAGCGACAAGCTCGATCGATACACGAACCGAGCGTCTGGTACAGGATGGTATGGACAAGCTGATGCACGGAAGAACAACATTTGTAATTGCACACCGACTTTCCACGATCCGCAACAGCGACTGTATCATGGTACTCGAACAGGGACGCATTATTGAGCGTGGTACACATGAAGAACTGCTTGAAAAGAAGGGAAGATATTATCAGTTGTATACTGGAAATGCAGTGCTGGCGTAGGAACAGAAAATCAAAAATTTATTCTGATTTTATATTGATTTTTTGATTTAAATTGCATATACTGATATCAAGTAGGAAACTATCGATGGTGCGCTGACACCTTAAAAATCTGACATATAAGCCGTATATGAAAGACGGACAGTCGGGGAGCGACAGAAAAACTCCACATATAAGCCGTATATGAAAGACGGACAGTTGGCAGACAACAGAAAAATCAGCATTCAAAGAAAACAAAGGTTGTCCTTGATTGGGCAACCTTTTATTTTTACGATTGGAGTAATTAGTTGAAGTACGATAAGTCAAAGGCTATAAAAATTATATTAAACGCAGCAAAAAATTATGAAGAAAAACTGCGAAATTATCATTTCAAAATAACCTATTTAAAAAATGGGAAACAGGAAAGTGTGCTTATTGGATTTAGGGACAATAATTTTCTTCATCTTACAGGCGTAAAGAGTAGATTATCTGCGCAAAGATTTTATGAAGCATGTATGAATGGAAAGCTTTCAGAAAACGATTTCGATATTGATAATAAAGGTAAAGTACAACAAAAGTTGATGGTGTTGCCATATTTGCATGAACTTTTATATAATAGTTGCATGTTGGGCGATTTCATAAACAGTGGGATAATGATTCGATCGGATTATTTTGTCGGCAATGCCAGAGCATTGCTCAGTATAGGGTTTTGATATGGAAAATCAACGGATATACCGGTATCGCTTTATAATGAAGATATTAGAAAATTGACACAACCGACATGTAAGGTTTTGTTGATACAGAGAAAATTGTATAACGAAAAAACTTATCAGCATATCACATATTTAGCCAAAGACTATGAAATAAAAGGTGATGAGATAGTAAAAAATAATAGCTAAAAAGTATAATTTGTGATATTGTAAAAAAAGCTAGATAATTTCTACTTAAGTAGATAAGAGTGATTTGTAAAAAGTTAAATCAGAATGTAGTTTTAAACAAAAAGTGTAGAGAGTCATCTACATTTTTTTTGGAAAAAATGAAAAAATAATTACATCACTCTTGAAATATAATCTTGGCGGAAGTATACTAACAATAAGATAAAGAAAAACGGAGGAGAAAATAATGTTAAAAAATCAAAAATTATGGAAATTCGTCGGAGTATCGCCGGTCGCAAAAACTCTGAGAAACGAATTAATTCCAACGGAAACAACAAAGAAGAATATTGATCAGCTTGATCTTTTGACGGAGGATGAAGTGCGTGCGCAAAATCGAGAGAAGCTGAAAGAGATGATGGATGACTACTACCGGGATGTGATTGATAGTACGTTACGGGGGGGATTATCGATTGATTGGAGTAATTTGTTTGTGTGTATGCGAAATCATTTAAAGGATAATTCCGAAGAAACAGAGCGGGAATTGGAACAAACACAGGATTCCATTCGGTCACAAATCCATGATAAGTTTGCTGAAAGATCGGATTTTAAGGATATGCTTGCAGCACCGATCGTAACAAAGCTTCTTCCAGCATATATAAAACAGAATGCAGAATATTCGGAGCGGTATGACGAGAGTATGGAAATTTTGAGGATGTATGGAAAATTCACAACATCTTTGAATGATTACTTTGAGACAAGAAAAAATATTTTTTCAAAAGAGAAGAAGTCTACTGCAGTCGGATATCGAATCGTAGAGGAAAATGCAGAGATTTTCCTGCGGAATCAGAATGCTTACGATAGAATCAGTAAGATAGTCGGACTGGATATACATGAATTGGACAATGAAGTAGCAGTATATGTTGATGGAAAAACATTAAAAGAAGTATGTTCCGATGAAGGATTTGCAAAGGTGATTACGCAAGAAGGGATTGATCGCTACAACGAGGCAATCGGCGTAGTAAATCAATATACGAATCTGTTCTGTCAAAAGAACAAGGGGTTAAAGCCGGGACAGTTCCAAATGAAGCGGTTACATAAACAGATCCTTTGCAAAGGAACAACCTCTTTCGAAATTCCGAAGAAATTTGAAAATGATAAACAGGTGTATGAGGCAATTAATTCTTTTACAGAGATAGTAACGAAGAATAATGATTTGAAGCGATTGTTAAATATTGCACAGAATGTAAATGATTATGACATGAATAAAATCTATGTAGCAGCCGATGCATATAGTACGATTTCGCAGCGGATCAGTAAACGATGGAATCTGATTGAAGAATGCTTGATGGATTATTATAGCGATAATTTGCCGGGAAAAGGAAAGTCGAAGGAAACCAAAATCCAAAAAGCCATAGCGGAAGAAAAGTATCGCAGTGTTTCACAATTGAATGAGATTATTGACAAATATTACGTGGAAAAGACAGGACGATCAGTATGGAAAGTGGAAAGTTATATTTCTAGTTTGGCGGAAACGATTAAGTTGGATTTGTGTCACGAGATAGAGAATGATGAGAAGCAAAATCTGATTGAAGATGATGTGAAGATATCCAAGATCAAAGAACTGTTGGATATGTACATGAATGTATTTCATATTATAAAAGCGTTCCAAGTGAGTGAGGTATTAAATTTCAATGAGACTTTTTATTCGGAGATGGATGAGATCTATCTGGAAATGCAGGAAATCGTTCCGTTGTATAATCATGTTCGAAATTATGTCACACAAAAACCATATAAGCAGGAAAAATATCATTTGTATTTCCGCACTCCAACATTGGCAAATGGTTGGTCAAAGAATAAGGAATATGATAACAACGCTATTTTATTAATGCGAGATGGAAAATATTATGTGGGAATTTTTAATACAAAAAGCAAACCATCTAAGGAAATTATAAAGGGACATTTATCTGAATCCAAAAACGATTATAAAAAAATGAATTACTTTTTGCTGCAAAGACCACACATGAATTTGCCTCATGTATTCATAACCGCAAATCATGATTTTTATAAACCATCAAAATATATTTTAGATAATTATAAGAAGGGGAAGCATATTAAATCTAATAAGAATTTTGATATCCAGTTTTGTCGGGATTTGATTGATTATTTCAAGGAATGCATAAAAAAGCATCCGGATTGGAATAAGTTTAACTTTGAATTTTCGGCAACAGAGATATATGAGGATATCAGTGCCTTTTATCGCGAAGTTGAAAAGCAAGGATATCGCGTAGAGTGGACGTATATCAATAGTGAAGATATTCAAAGACTGGAAGAAGATGGACAGTTATTTTTATTTCAGATATACAACAAAGATTTTGCTGTGGGAAGTACAGGCAAACCAAATCTTCATACATTGTATCTGAAAAATCTGTTCAGTGAAGAAAATTTGCGGGACATTGTATTAAAACTAAATGGAGAAGCAGAAATATTCTTCCGAAAATCAAGTGTTCAAAAACCGGTGATTCATAAGTGCGGCAGTATCTTAGTCAATCGTACCTATGAGATTACCGAGAATGGAACAACAAGGGTACAATCAATTCCAGAAAGTGAATACATGGAGTTATATCGCTATTTTAATAGTGGGAAGCAGATAGAATTATCAGATGAAGCAAAAAAATATTTGGATAAGGTGCAATGTAATACGGCAAAGATGGATATTGTGAAAGACTACCGATATACAGTGGATAAGTTTTTTATTCATCTTCCGATTACGATTAATTTTAAGGTTGATAAGGGTAACAATGTAAATGTCATTGCACAGCAATATATTGCAGAGCAGGATGATTTGCATGTGATAGGAATCGATCGAGGAGAACGGAATCTGATTTATGTTTCTGTAATTGACATGCATGGCAATATTGCAGAGCAGAAGTCATTTAATCTTGTGGAACAGATATCGTTGCAGGGAACGAAACGATATTATAATTACAAAGAAAAGTTACAGAACCGGGAAGAGGAACGGGATAAAGCAAGAAAGAGTTGGAAGACAATCGGTAAGATTACAGAATTAAAAGAAGGGTATCTGTCGACAGTGATTCATGAGATTGTACAGATGGTTGTAAAGTATAACGCTATCATTGCAATGGAAGATTTGAATTATGGATTTAAGCGAGGAAGATTCAAAGTAGAGCGTCAGGTATATCAGAAATTTGAAACGATGTTGATCAGTAAGTTGAATTATCTGGCAGATAAATCTCTGGCTGTGGATGAACCGGGAGGTATATTGCGGGGATATCAGATGACTTATGTACCGGATAATATTAAGAAGGTTGGAAGACAATGCGGAATAATCTTTTATGTGCCGGCAGCATATACATCCAAAATCGATCCGACAACCGGATTTATCAATGCATTTAAGCGGGATATGGTATCAACAAATGATGCAAAAGAGAATTTCTTGATGAAGGTTGATTCTATTCAGTACGATAGAGAAAAAGGCTTATTTAAGTTTTCGTTTGATTACAAAAATTTTGCTACACATAGACTTACACTTGCGAAAACAAAATGGGATGTATATACAAATGGAACTCGAATACAGAACATGAAAAAAGAAGGATATTGGATTTCAAAGGAAGTTGAACTTACAAAGCAAATGAAAGAGTTACTGGATGATTCGTATATCCCATATGAAGAAGGGCAGAATATATTGGATGATTTGCGGGAGATGAAACATATAACAACCATTGTAAATGGTATATTGGAAATCTTCTGGTTGACAGTTCAGCTTCGGAATAGCAGGACAGATAATCCGGATTACGACAGAATTATCTCGCCAGTATTGAATAAAAATGGAGAATTTTTTGACTCTGATCAATATAAATCCTGTGCTGATGCGCAAAAGGCACCGTTGCCGATCGATGCAGATGCAAATGGCGCATATTGCATTGCGTTAAAAGGAATGTATACCGCCAATCGGATCAAAGAAAACTGGGTTGAAGGAGAGAAGCTTCCAGCGAAGTGCTTGAAGATCGAACATGCAAGTTGGTTAGCATTTATGCAAGGAGAAAGGGGATAGTGGATGGAGGATTTGATTCTGATATCGAATCTAAATGATTTTATATTTTGCCCGGCATCTATATATTTTCATGGGTTGTATGGAAATGCAGATAAGCTGACGTATCAGTCAGCTTATCAGATAAATGGAACTAAAGCACACGAAAATGTAGATTCTGGTAAATATTCTACACGAAAAAATATAATTACGTCACTGGACGTTTATTCACAGGAATATGGAGTAGTAGGAAAAATCGACATCTATGATAAAGATAAGAAAATGTTGATTGAACGAAAGAAACATGTAAATGCCGTATTTGATGGATATGTATTTCAGTTATATGCACAGTATTTTTCTTTGATTGAGATGGGGTATTCTGTTGAAAAATTAAGAATACACAGTATAGATGATAATAAAAATTACGATATTTCACGTCCAGAGGAAAATGAAGAAATGTTAAAAAAATTTCAATCCTTGATTAATGAAATGCGTATTTTTAATTTGGAAAACTTTATTCAGTCCAATAAAGAAAAATGTCGGAATTGTATTTATGAGGATGCCTGTGATCGTTCACTGATAGGATAAGGGGGAGAATTTTATTTTAAAAGCAAATGATTTTAGTAAGAAACAGATTATTTTCCTTTTCACGAAGGAAGGAGAAAAACTTTCATTTTCAAATGATAATGTTGTTGTGAAAGATAAAAATGGAAAGACCAAACACCAATCAACATGTTATCAATTATTTATGATTTGTGTAATTGGAAATGTTTCTATTACAAGCGGATTGATTCAACGAAGTAAGAAATTTGGATTTTCTATATGTCTGATGAGTACAACATTCAAGGTATATGAAGTTCTTGGAGCTAGAATGGAGGGGAATACATTGCTGCGAACGCATCAATATGCGTATCAGGATAATGAAATTGGAAGAAAAATAGAGCAAAATAAAATTTTGAATCAGAGAAATGCACTAAAAAAGATTCGCAGTAAAAATGAGTATGTCAAAGAGGGTGTAGGTTTGCTTAATGAGATGGTACAAAAATTAGATGCTACACAGGACTATTTGACAATTATGGGGGTAGAAGGAAATGCGGCGAAGGTTTACTTCCCAAGGATATTTGATTGTGTGAATTGGAATGGTAGGAAACCTAGAATAAAAAGCGATTATTTGAATGTTACGTTAGATATAGGATATACGATGCTGTTTAATATCGTTGATGCAATGCTGCAAGTGTATGGATTTGATACATATTATGGAGTATTTCACAAATGTTTCTACATGAGAAAATCATTGGTATGTGATTTGATGGAACCAATGCGTCCAATTATTGATTATGCTGTTAGAAAAGCAATTCGGTTAGGACAATGTAAGGCTGATGATTTTGGACAGGATAGAAATCGGTGGTATTTAGAATGGAAGAATAATCCTGCATATATTCGTTTCCTAATGGAGGCAATATTAGAATATAAAGATGCAATATTTCTTTATGTTCAACAATATTATCGTTTCTTTATGAAAATGAAGAGCGTGGAAAATATGCCGTTGTTTTTGTATGAATGATAGGGGGAGTAGTATGTTTATTGTTAGTTATGATATATCAAACGATAAGTTGCGAACAAAGTTTGCAAAGTATCTTTCTAGATTCGGACATAGATTACAATATTCGGTTTTTCAGATTGACAACAGTTCCAGAATCATTGATAATATTATACAGGATTTGAAAAATAATTTTGAGAAGAAATTCACACAGGAAGACAGCGTGATGATTTTTAAGTTGTCGTCAAGTTGTGAGATTATTCGATTTGGCTATGCAAAGAATGATGAGAAAGACTTTTTTATTATCGAATAGGGAAAGTTGCAGACCTAGGTCTTTATAAAGAATTATATTAAGGTTATTCAATGATAATGTACAGAATGAACAAAATAATAATTAAAAACAAGGTATTTAATCAGAGAATTTGTTGATATTGACAAAGTTGGAGTTGAATAACCTTAAATAATTTCTACTGTTGTAGATTTTGTGATGCTGTCCAATTCATCATCTGTTGAATAACCTTAAATAATTTCTACTGTTGTAGATGCAACCGACACAGAATTGATTAAATGTTGAATAACCTTAAATAATTTCTACTGTTGTAGATAAGATATGCTGACGCCTCAAATGGTTCTGTTGAATAACCTTAAATAATTTCTACTGTTGTAGATAACAATAAGGAGAATTAAACCATGTCACTGTTGAATAACCTTAAATAATTTCTACTGTTGTAGATACATGGTCCACTGTTCCCACCAACTCGTTGAATAACCTTAAATAATTTCTACTGTTGTAGATTCAAGCTGTTGTTTATCCATAGCTTCGTTGAATAACCTTAAATAATTTCTACTGTTGTAGATGCAAGCTGAGCAAATTCCTTCATCTTGGTTGAATAACCTTAAATAATTTCTACTATGTAGATGAATCTTGTAATTCTATAAGGTTTCGATTGAATAACCTTAATAATTTCTACTTTGTAGATCGTAAAATGTGATATATTATACATAAAGATGATTGAATGCTTTTAATAATTTTCACCTATAGAAATATCTGCCTACAGAAGTGCATAAATCCCTATCAACCCAGCCAGAAACACCACATTGACAACTGTAAACCACAGAAAATATTTCCCCTTTTTGCCCGGATATTCCCGGGCAATTTGCTTATAGGAGATCAGGCTTGCCATCGAAGCGATGAGCGTGCCAAGTCCACCGAGGTTGGTGCCGATGATAAGTGCCTTGTAATTCGTTGTAAATCCAGACAGCAAAAGGGCGGTTGGCACGTTGCTGATGATCTGGCTGGCACCGATTGCAATGTATGTTTCCCGTCCGGTAATGATGTGTTCGAGGAAGGACTGGAAAGCTGGGACGCGCTCTATATTTCCGATAAACACGAAGAAGCCGATAAATGTGCCAAGTAATGCGTAATCCACGTGAAGCAGAGTTTTTCGCGACACAAGCAGGAACAGCACAAGAATGATCACGAACAGGATACGGATGTCCAGAAGCTTGGCGACATTCATAAGGCATAACACAAAGGCGATGCTGTAAAGGATAATCTGTTTTTTCGGAAGTTTAACTGCATGGTCGTTTCGGTCAATCACAATCGCGTGCTGTTTGATGAAGAACATGGAGAGCAGGATCCCAAGTAGCGAAGCAATCGTAAAAGGGAGCATAATTTCTACGAACGCACCGAGGGACATGCCGGATTTGGCATACAGATACAGGTTCTGTGGATTTCCCATCGGCATAAGCATACTTCCGAGGTTTGCGGCGATTGTCTGCATCACAACGACAGGGATGATCAGAGGTTCTTTTTCCGACATGGAAAGCACAATGATCGCAAATGGTACAAAGGTGATCAGTGAGACATCATTTGTGATAAACATGCTGAATACAAATGGAAGCAACACCAGAACAAGAAACAATTGTCTGGTTGTGTGAACGTGCGCAAGCAGTGCATTTCCGATTGTGCGGAACAGACCGGTTTCTTTGAATCCAGCCATAACAGCCATCAGGCAGAACAGGAGTGTGATGGAATGCCAGTCGATGTAGGAGATGTATTTTCTGTCCGGGTGAACGAGGAACATAGAGAGGATGGCGAGCGCTAGGCTTACCATCAGGACGGTTTCTCTTTTTATAAATGTAAGTAATTTTTTCATAACGTATCTCGATTCTATAAATTTATACTCATTATATCACAAATCCGTTGATGGATGCGAATCCGTTGATGGATATAAAAAATCCTTGACGCTTCAGTTCGATTATGCTAATCTACCAACAAAGCATAAGTTTCATATAGTAGTTGATAAGCAGTTACTTTCTACGAATAGTCAAATTATTTATTCTTGAACATTCATGCTTTTAAATTC